>Ga0207867_1000141_pt1 | contig 86880 bp, 58 predicted proteins | sample HigsolmetaAR206D_FD_184838 | JGI IMG/M metagenome (GOLD analysis project Ga0207867, IMG submission 184838) | Ionic liquid and high solid enriched microbial communities from the Joint BioEnergy Institute, USA - AR20-6-D (SPAdes) (version 2) ...
GTATGCGATTTCGCTACGCGAAATCGCATACAACATCACCATTCACCCCCTCGCCCGCAGTGCGGGAGAGGGGGCCGGGGGGTGAGGGCAGGTTTGCCCTGCTGATAGCCGAAGGCGGACGCGGTGAGGAACGCATGGGAGCGAGAGGCCTCGCTGCCAAAACGAAGTGTTGCGCTCGAATAGTGCGAGGATAAGGAAGGGGATGTTGCAGGTTCGCGCACCATCCCCCAAGAAACGTAGCTCGTGCTGTTGAAAAGGCGGCTTAGCCTGCTCGATAGAGCAGTTGAACGATGACTGGCGTGATAAAGCCCTCGATCAGCGAGCCGAGGAAGACCATGGGCAGAATCACCAAGAGCCAGACCTTGACATAATTGGCCGCCGACCAGAGCACATGTTGGCCCACACTGAAGTTGCGCGGCGGCGCGAGCAAGGAAACACCTAGTCGAATGCCCAAGCCAGCCGAGAGTAGGAAGGCGGGCAGTTCAATTACGCCGTGGGGCAGCACATAGGCCAAGACGAATTGGAGCGGACTCTGCGTTCCTAGCTGGAACCAAGTGCCTCCTAGGGTCGAAAGCTCTTTGGCGACAAAGCCGATCTGCCAAAAGGCTACGCTGGGCACCGCAAACGAAAAGAGCCCAAACGAGAAGATCGAGGCGATCGGTGCCAGCATCGAGACGCGCAGGTTGTTGAAAAAGATGAAGATGCTCAGCTGCAAGCTCGCAGCAGGTGGCGCGCCGATGCCATCGAGCAGGCCGTCGCTGAGGCGCGTCAGAAAGAGCGACTTTTCGGTATTCATAGTCGCGCCGCCGATCAAGCCGACGATGGCCGACAGAAGCGCGATCGCGAGCGGAATGCGGTTATCTTTCAGGAGCTGCCAAAACTCTTGGCGATAGAAGCGCTTGAGCGAGAAGGATTTGCCTTCGTAGTCGTTGGGAACAATTCCTGGGCTGTGGTATTCGCGGAAAAAGGTCTTGAAGGTCTTGGCGATCCCGTCCAGCGAGAGCTGTTCGTGTTCGCGCGAAAGCAGCTCTTCGCGGTTGAAGGCGAAGAGGCCGGTGCGAATCAGAGCGATCGCGATCACAAAGAGCGCAAACGTGATCAAGACCATGATATCCCAGCGGCGCGCGATAATTAGGATCGATTCCGACATCAGCGCGCTCGACATGGGCAGAAGGATGATACTCGCCAAGAGCGTAGCCGCGCGAATGCTGCTTGTATGGCTCGAAATGATCACCGCGCCCGCCACCATCACACAGGTCATGGCCCCGATCATTGCGATCAGCAATACGATGCGCCCCAAAGTAAGCTCGGCCCAAAAATAGTCTGGGTAGGTAGCCATCACTCCCAGCCCGAAGACCAACATTCCCAAGTAGCTGGTAAGTAGCGGCGTAAAGAGCGACGAGACAAATTTGCCGAGATAGAGCTGCAGATCCGAGACCGGCATGGCGAGCAGCGATTCGAGCGTATTGCGTTCTCGCTCTCCTACAAACGATTCGAGCGCACCTAGCAGCGAAAAGCTCGAAGGAATGAAGCCGACCAGCAGCATGCTAAAGGGCACCAGTCGCTCGACCGAGCTTTGATCGCTGACAAAGCTTATCGCAAACGGCAGCACTGCGACCAGACCGCAGGGTACCAAGACCGAGAGAATAAAGACAGGCAAGAGAATGCGCCAATCGGTGATCGTATCGGTCACTTCGCGCAGGCCGATCGTTACGGCATGCGGCAGCTCGTGCAGCGAGCGGCGCGGCTTGCTCTGGAAGTTTTGAGGCGTTTGGGCGCGTTTAAACAGACGTACGGGTTGATGTTCGCGCGAGAGAATGCTTTCGCGGCTGAAACTCTGCAGACCTGTGCGAGTCAGCACAATGCCGATGATCACCAAGCTGGGGACAATCAACCACAAAACACTCCATAAATTGTTAATCGCTAAAAAGGCTTCTCCTTGCACAATTAAAGCTGCTGGCAATAAGACAAGGCTCGAAAAGAGGTTTGCGGCGCGTAGGGTTGTGCTTTTGCTCGAAATCAATACACAGGCCGATACCATGACAAAGCCCAAGCAGCCGCTCAAAAGAAAGATTAAGAGCAAGCGCCCGAGGTCCATACCAGCAAAATAGAGGTAGGGATAAAAATTGTAGAGGACGACCAGAAAGACGCACATCGCCGTGTAGCTTGCAAGAAGCGGAGTAAACAGGGCCGAAAGGAGTTTGCCGATATAGATTTGGCGATCGGTTGCGGGCATGGCAAGCAGCGATTCGAGCGTATTGCGCTCTCGCTCTCCCACGAACGATTCGAGCGAACCGATCAGCGAAAAGCTTGCAGGAATAAAACCGACCAACAACCCGATAAAGGGGATCAAGGGGCCAGCGACTTCGATGTCTTCGGTGATATTGACGATCAGCCGGACACCGATCACCAACAAATTAGGGAATACCAGCGAGAGGATAAGAACTGGAATGAGCACGCGCCAATCGCTTAAGGTTTCGCGCACCTCGCGGCGCATAATCCCTAAAATTGTGCGAGCCTGCATTATGCGGCCTCCTGCATTTCTCGTTCACGTTCTTCGTTGGCGTAACGCTGATCAACTCCCTGTTGCTCGGCTACAATCCGCAAATAGACATCTTCTAACGAGCGATAGACCTCTGCCATCGAAACTACTTCGCTGCCCCGCTCGGCCAAACGTTTGAGAATCTGAGGATTAACCAGCCGGGCATCTTTTGCTCGGTAACGTGCCCATGTCAGGCTCGTCTCTTCGATCTGAACGAGATCGCTTAGTAGCTGACGAAGCTGCGGTTCGGGACGGGCGAGCGTTAGCTCCCAGACGGCGTCTCCGAGCAGTTGTTGGCTTAACTGGCCGATCGTTCCTTCGGCGACGATCCCGCCTCCGCTTACGATCGCGATACGGTCGGCTAGGGCTTCTGCTTCGCTTAGGTTATGGGTTGTTAGCAAAATAGTGCGAGAGGCCGAGCGTAATTCGTCGATAGCATCGCGCACCGTGCGGGCGCTCTGCGGGTCCATAGCGGTCGTTGGTTCGTCGAGGAAGAGAATAGGCGGATCGTGAATAAGGGCGCGTACAAGAGCGATTTTTTGCTTCATGCCCTTTGAATAGCCATCGAGGCGTTTGTGGCGCGCTTCCCACAGGCCGAATTGGCGCAAAAGCCGTTCCGCTCGTTCTTGGCAGCGCTGAGCATCGAGACCAAGCAGCGAACCAAAGAAGTGCAGGTACTCTTCGGATCGCATGCGCCCATATAGGCCAGGATATTCGGTTAAGATCCCAACGTTGGCGCGAACTTTTTCCGCTTCGCTGGCGACATCGAATCCGCCCACTCGCGCCCAGCCACCACTCGGTTTGAGAATACCTCCCAACATACGAACGGTTGTGGTTTTGCCTGCGCCATTTGGCCCTAAAAGGGCCAATACCTCACCTGGCTGAATAGTAAGAGAGATCTCACGCACCGCTTCAAAGGTGCCAAAACGTTTATGGAGACGATGGGCTTCAATCATGAAAACTCCTTACCGACTAGCAGCGCTACTGAGATTGCAAGCTATCATTATCATATTGTAGTATACCAAGATAGCTTACCAGAGCGGTGCAACTTTTCATCGATCTGAAACGTTTTATAGCTATTGGAAGCGTTTCTTATCGATAATTCCTCGCTTGTACACTATTCCGTGAATCACAAATCGCTTTTATGACATATAATAATGAGATGATTGTAAGAATACTCTGATATGGCTTATCCCTATATTTTCTTATGAATTTGGAGCTTTTCAGAGTTTGAGAGCTTATAAAGCCCTAGAAAGCGAGGTGAATAGGAAGGCTTATTAGCAGAACATGTGCTTGAACACGACTATAAGAGTTTTACTAAATTACGAGGAACGAAGATCAAATTTGTTTGTATCCATACTTCTTTTGGGTTATACTTACTAGCAGTCTATATTCGAATCGTTAACATAACCATATTTAGGAATACGTTATGTCATATGATCAACGGCAACCTCCACGCACTGATACAACGCGTCATTTAAATAAGGGTACTGATGATAGTCTGCGCGGTTTAACCGGCTACTTTGAAGGCGCGCGTATGCGCTCTGAGCGCTTTGCTGAATCGACCACGCGCCTTCGTGAAGTCCGAGAAGAGATCGATGCATACGGGCGACAAGCCCATCAGCGCCCTACCGGCGTATTGAGTGGCGGTGATGTCGATATCGCCTATTACTACTTAAGTGTGGCGGTTGGTATCGCTGCTGTTGTCTATTCGGTGGTTGGAACCATCTTTATGTTTCATGGGGGTGGAACCGAGCTCGTTGGGGCGATCAGCAACCGTTGGGCGGCTGGTCCAGCTGTGGCAATCACCGATGCGCTCTTCAACATGCGTACACTGGGCGCCTTAGTGCTCCAAGCCATCCTCTACATTGTCATGATCGGCTCACGACGATATCGGCAAAGCTGGCAGTATATCTCGGCCTTGCTTGCGAGCGCTGCACTTACCTATGTGGGTTGGAGCCCGCTTCTGATTCAGTACGGCGTCGAGCCGCTGACGAGTTTTACAAACATGATTCCCGCGGTTGTTGTGGGTGGCGCAGTAACTTGGGCCCTGATGTGGGGTGCAAGCGAGATACCTCTACCACGCTATGCCATGGTCGCAGTGGTGCTCGCTGGCGTGCTCGCCGGAGCAATGGGTGTACCTTCGATGATTCATTGGCTGAGCGCTATCTTGGCACTCTGTGTCGACCAAGTCGCTCGCCGAATGATGGTGATTGGCTGAAGTTGTTCGCATAAGCAAACTGTTAGGCGCTTGTTGGCTTCCCAACAAGCGCTTTTTTATGCCCAGATTAAGCCCAACACAATTGCTGATTATTGGCTTTCAGAGAGGATATTTTTGCTTTCGAGAGCGAATCGTCTGAAGAGGCCACAAGCCTTCCCTGTTGATCTGCGCATTGAGATTGATACGCCTTGTTGCGCATAACAAAGGCCTAGAAAAAACGACGTGTACTAATATTAGTCTTCCAAATAAATGGTGTGATAGAACGGCTCAAAAATGCGTTTTACGTAATATGGAGAGCTTAGTGAGCTAATTGGATTGCAATCTTACTGTGATAGCTTCGATACGAACGACCAGCATGTGTCTCCATCCTCAACCCACCACAGGTTATCAGCTTCTTACTCAATTCGTTCCTATCACCATACCAAATACGTTTAAAGATGTGCATTCTCGCAACGGGGAAAACAAAACGAGGGGAAGCCTTGTGTGATATTTCGTGTAACAGCGCGAAATATCACACAACAAAAATAGTTGAGTTCGACTCTGTCGAAGGCCGAAAAGCAACAAAGTAATGTGCTATCACGTTTCTGACACTCTCTCGATGCAGCCAGAAAAGATCTTGTTGTAGTGGAGGTGTCGTTATTAGTTATAGAATGAGAAAATCTCACTTTATGGTATGATAGTGCGACCTGAGACCCTTTAGCTTATAGATCGTGCTTGCCAAAGCTTGTAGGCGGCTTCGGCGTATTCTTGGTGTGTGGCATGCCAGATCGGCACCTCTTCGATACGCCAATAGCGTGCATCGAGATGTTCATGCGAGAGCTGTAGTGTGCCGCCCACAATCTCGCAGAGATAGACGATAGCGATCAACGAATGCAGGTTATGTTCGCTTGCAGGGCGGAAAAAGACATCGACTAGCTGTAGCACTTGTACATCTAAACCGGTCTCTTCTCGCGTTTCGCGAATAGCAGTCTCTTTAGGCGATTCATTGGGTTCTGTCCAACCGCAGGGAAGACACCAGCGCTGATCGTCGCTACGTAAAACCAGTAGTATTTCGCCTTTTTCATTAAAGATCGCGGCATCAGCGCCAACTTTAGGCGTGATATATCCAAGTTCGCCAGATAATCGTTTCGCTACCTCTTCTGCTGGTACATACAGCGTTTTTGAATAGTATTCGAGTACTAGCTGCATAAGCCGTTCGTATCTTTCGCGATCGTAGGGATTTGTTGCATAATATAATCCATTACGTGCGATTGTTTGAAGTTCGTCAAGTAAATTAAGCAATTGCATTCTTAATCCTTTTTACAAAAGAGAGCTGCTGGAATGAAACATGCTATGGGTAATGTTATAAATTAAAATAATTCTGATTCCGAGATCAACAATCTTGCTCTCTAATCAAGAATCGCTTTAATTTGAATAACGTTATACCATATTCATTCATATACGAAAAGATCATAAAAATGATAGAACGCTTTCATCAATCTGATATTGAATCCTACAATCAGGCGTGGTATAACGTTACAGTATGCCTGTATATTGCAGTTGTTTGTGACAGATATATACTATTTCTATGAAGAAAACTGGTCAAATTCTTCGTTGTTAAGAAGAAGATCAGTTTTCTTTTTTTGTTTTCGTATTAGGAGTGGTTTAAGATAGATCAGTTGCTATCTTAATTGAGCAACCACTCGTGAATAGATATTTTGGAGTTCGGATTATGCGAGCATTGCTGCCAGGACGTCCATACCCGTTAGGTGCCACCCTCTTAGAAGGAGGTACCAACTTCGCAATCTTTTCACAGTATGCAACAAAAGTTGAACTGTGTCTTTTCGATTCACCTGAAGCTGAATACGAGTCAGAACGTATCGTCCTGCAAGAGCGCACCGACCACGTTTGGCACGGTTTTCTTCCCGGCGTTGGCGCTGGTCAAGTCTATGCTTACCGCGTCTATGGCCCCTACGCGCCCGAGCAAGGGCACCGTTTCAATCCGGCCAAACTACTGATCGACCCCTATGCGCGTGCCATCACCAATGATGTGCGTTGGAACGAAGCCGTTTATGGCTTTATACAGGGCGATGAGCATGGCCCTCAACCAGATCCACGCGATAGCGCTCCCTATGTGCCTCGTTGTATGGTAGTCGATAATAGCTTCGATTGGGGCGATGATCGACCGCCAGCGACCCCGCTCAATGAGACGATTATCTACGAGATGCATGTCAAAGGCTTCACCAAGCAGCATCCAGAGGTGCCGGAGCCTCTACGCGGCACCTATGCGGGCTTAGCCAGCGAGGCGGCCATCAGCTATCTGCAGTCTTTGGGCGTGACAGCGGTCGAACTCTTGCCCATTCAGCAGTTTATCAGCGACCACCGTCTAGAACAGCTCGGTTTGCACAACTATTGGGGCTACAACACCATAGGCTTTTTTGCCCCCGATGGGCGCTACTCGAGCTCGGGAACTTATGGCCAACAGGTCAACGAGTTCAAGATGATGGTGAAGAAGCTGCACGAAGCGGGCATCGAGGTCATTCTCGATGTGGTCTATAACCACACCGCCGAGGGCAACCACCACGGGCCGACCTTGGCTTTTCGTGGCATCGACAACCGCGCTTACTACCGTCTAGAACCCTACGACTCGCGCTTCTACGTCGACTATACCGGCTGTGGCAATAGCTTCAACACGCTGCATCCGCGTGCGCTGCAACTGGTGATGGACAGTCTGCGTTATTGGGTGCAAGAGATGCATGTCGACGGCTTCCGCTTTGATCTGACGACCACACTGGTGCGTGGTCTGCACGAGGGCGATCGCCAATCGGCCTTCTTCGACATTATCCAGCAAGATCCGGTGCTCTCTCAGGTGAAGCTGATCGCCGAGCCGTGGGATATCGGGCCGGGCGGCTATTTGGTCGGCAAGTGTCCGGGCATCTGGTCGGAATGGAACGACCGCTTTCGCGACACCGTGCGGCGCTATTGGCGCGGCGATGCCCATCAACTGCCCGAGCTGGCCTCGCGTCTGACCGGTTCGAGTGACCTCTATAGCTATGCCGGGCGCCGTCCGACCGCCAGCATCAACTTTATTACTGCCCACGATGGCTTTACATTGCGCGATCTGGTGAGCTATAACCACAAGCACAACTACGCCAATGGCGAGCAGAATCGTGATGGCAGCGATCATAATAGCAGTTGGAATCACGGTGTCGAAGGTCCTAGCGACGATCCTAAGATCAAAGCGCTGCGCCACCGCCAGATGCGCAACCTCCTCGCGACGCTCTTTCTGTCGCAGGGCGTGCCGATGCTCTTAGCTGGCGACGAGCGCGGGCGCACCCAATACGGCAATAACAATGTGTATTGCCAAGATAACGAGCTGGGCTGGATCGACTGGCGTCTAGATGACGAGGGCCGTTCGTTGTTGCGCTTTACTCAGAAGCTGATCGAACTACGTAAGGCTCATCCCCTGCTGCGTCGCCGCAACTTCTTCCAAGGGCGCACTTCCGAACGCGAAGGTGCCTACGACTTGACTTGGTGGCGCCCTGAAGGCATAGAGATGAACGAGAGCGCTTGGCACGATGGCAGCGCGCGCACAATCGGCATGCTGCTCAACGGCCATGTGATGGAAGAGCGCGATCATGAGGGCAAGCCCGTTCACGACAGTATGTTCTTCTTGTTGCTGAACGCTGCCGATCAGGATATTCCCTTCCGTCTGCCTCCCGGCTACGACAGCTCCGATTGGGAGGTGCTGATCGACACCAGCGAACCGACCCGCAGCCCGCGCATCAAGTCGCTCGGTCTCTATCCGCTGCAGGCCCGCTCGTTGGTCTTGTTGCGCCAGAAAACTGCATAACCATACCGGCCGATAGGGAAACATGTTGAAAGACGCTCTTGCTGACATTCCTAGCAGCAGGGGCGTCTTTGTTCTCGTAGCGATCCATTCGACACGTTCAGTGCTTGGGCGGCGAGCTCTTTCCCTTCCATTCGTTCCTTAGCGCGTCCGCCTACGGCTACCAACATCCCGCCCACACAACGGTGTGCTAGCTGCCCTCTTCCTCGCTCTGTGTGCTTTCTGGGGCAGACGATTTGGCCTTAGCCCAGATTTTTGTTATTTTTCGACCCGCGTAGTTATACCAAAAAAGACATAATCTAGTCGGATTTGGTATGAACGATGCATGTTAGGATGTGGCAGAGGCTTGTTGGCTAGTGGAGAAGTGATATACGAAGTGATATATCACTTTTGCACAGACAGATTCGTGATTAAGAAGCCTTATAGAGGTATAAGCATGCGACGCTACAAAAAGTGATATATCGCTTTATGGCACGATTTATGCTGCTGTTTTGGTGCAGTGTAAGCTGAAGTTAAAGGCCTTTTGCCTGCCCCAACCGAGCGTAGAGGCCTATTTGGCTGTCATACACGAAGAACGTAGCAGTCGCTGTATCAAGCAGAGCGAGTACAACCTGATGAGTGCTCAAACAATTTTAGTCGTCGATGATGAACGCGAGATCGCATCATTCGTTGTAGAACTACTTTCAGACGAGGGATACAATGTGCGGGTTGCCCATGACGGAGCAAGTGCTTTATTAGCTGTACGAGAGGATCCTCCCGATTTGGTTTTGCTTGATGTAGCTATGCCAGTAATGACAGGTGATGAAGTCTTGCGGGAATTACGTGCTAGTGGGTTTTCTTCATTGCCGATAGTGATCGCAACGGCAGGTTTACGACCGGAACAGTTTCTCCATATAGGTGCGACTGCGATTCTTCCCAAACCATTTGCGATTGATCAGCTCTTGGAAACTGTAGCTCAATACGTGTAGATCGCATTCCATCTTTGTTACAGAGCCGTACAACATTTCCAAAGGTAGCTTCAAGCCTTTGGCCTTTCGTGACCCTTTGAAACCTTATTCTCAACTCGGGAGCAACTACAGCTCGAATGGAACTCCAGGTCTGCTTCAAATTAGACAAACTGTAACAAACGCCTGCAGCCAAGCGCAGGCGTTTGTTTTTAGATAGTTTTAGCGACGTACTTCGAAGCGGATGGTGTGTTTAACCTTGCTGTCGCGACCCTGAGCGGTCATGGTCCACATACCTTCAGGAGCCGCTTCGGGAACGCGCCAGCTCCAGTCGGCCCGGCCATCGCGGTTCGCCAGAACTTGGTAGGCGCGGTTGCCTTCAATGCTGCGGTTTGGCGCGGTGGCCCAGTAGCCGACTGTTTCGCGATCATCGAAGCCAGTGGCGTAGAAGTAGATCACTTCGCCGGGGGCTACCACACTGGCCGAAGCGGCGATCGGCTGAGTTTCGCTCTCGGGTACGACGCCTGGATCGCCGATAGTGAAGCGAGCGGTGCGCACTACTTCGCTCTCTTGGCCATAGAGCACAAGCGTCCACTCGCCGAGGACGGCGTCGGTGGGCGATTCCCAGTGACCATCGACACGGCCGCTATCGGCAGCGACAAAGACATAGATCGGGTTGCCGTAGGTTTCGCCGTTGGGCGTGTTGAACCAGAAGCTGACCTTCTCTTCGGGTTTAAAGCCCACGCCATAGAAGGTAAAGGTGCTGCCGGGGGCCGCCAGTGCAGGCACAATGTCGGCTTCGAGACCCACGATCGCTTCAGCTTTTTGAGGCAGTACGGCCAAGGCGCTCACTAGCATCAAGGCGCAGATCAGGGCCGCAAACCAGTGCTGGAGGTATTTAGAGTTCTTCATGCTCGTCCTTAGTTGTGTAGACTGTTCCGATGCTGTTTGTATGATACCACGCAGATTTGTAGAAATCGTGTAGGAAAAGTGTACCTCTTGAAAGTATGACGATTAAGCTGCTTTAAATGTGGCAGATCCGATGGCAAAGGCACCCACTTCCTGCCACCTTCTTGCAGTGCTTTGAGCAGCGAAAGCATTGTAAACATACATCGAAGCTTCCACAGTTACGCTCTGGCGGCGAGGTCGCTAGCTCCCATTCGGTCTTTGGCGCGTCCGCCTACGGCTACCAAAGCTGCTAGCTACCCTCATCCCCGACCCTTCTCCCGCATTGCGGGAGAAGGGCGTATGAACTCCCGCCCTTGAGATCCTGACCATTAACCTTGCAGCTACAAGTGGCTGCCAGGTTTGAAGACCTTTGCTATCAAGAGATTGTTTTTGGCCTCGCTATGCCAATGATACGAAATCTGGTTGTCTCCTTTTATTTGGCCTTCGGCAGAGTGGAACTGGACTATTCTTGTTGTGTGAAATTTCACACAAATCTTCCCCGGCTTCTCATTTTCCTGTCTTGAGCGAATGCACGCCTTTAAAACGGACTTGGTATGACTAGCACTGAACGACCTTGTTTCGACCTGCTAGGCGCTTGCGCCTGGCAGGTCGCAGCGAAAGCAGTGAAATACAAGGTTTTGAAGCTTCTTGGTGCTTGCACCAGGAAGCTTGCTTCGAAAACATCGAAAGCAATGAAAACAGCGCAACAATGGGCTGAATGGGTGGGCGGGATGTTGATAGCCGAAGGCGGACGCGCCAAGGAACGAATGGAAGATTGAGCTGCTTCCGCCATAAAAAGCCTCATTGAGACTGTCGAAGCTAAGCTCCTCTCGTACCCTGCGCTGGGTTTAGGGCACGAGAGGAGAGACAGAAGCGCGCTTAGCTCTTGGCGGGCGTGAGTGTGAAGCGGAAGCGATGGTTTTGTTCGGTCTCGCGCGACTGGCTGACAAGGCGCAGACGATAGACCGTGATCTCTTCGAGGCTATGGTTTTGGGTTGTGAACGAGTCGATCTGAGCGACAAAGTCTGCGGAGTTGTAGCTGAGCATAAGCTGTCCGGTAGGGCTGCTCCAAGTCGCTTGGCCCGACGCGAGCTCGGGTTGGCGCAGGCTGATAAAGCACTCTTCGATCAGCTGATCGCCTTGTGTGAAGCGGAAGCGGTCGTGTAGATCGAGACTGGCCTGTTCGGCGCTGGCCTGCCAACTGAAGCTGCGCTGGAAGCTCTCTAGCTCGGTCTGTTGGTAGGCCTTGCTTAGATCGAGCTCGAATGTGCATGCGTCGGCCTGTTGCTGGTGAGCCAGCACTTGGGCGCGATACTCGGCGCCGGGCAGCTGGCCTTCGCCATTGATGAGCGGAACCGAGTGGCCGTGCGAGCCATTGTGCAGAAAGGTGTAGCGTTCGGGGCCGAAGTACTGGCGGGTGTAGACTCCAGCGCCCAGATCGGCCAAGAGATTTTCGCCGCCGAGATGCAGAATGAAATGGCCTAGGTCGTTGTGGTTGTGCGGCTCGTTGTTGTGGCCACCCTTTGCAGAGAAAGCCAGCGTTGTGCCTTGCTCGACGCGTCGTTCGATCAGCCATTCAAGATTTTCCAAATAGAAGCTGCCGCTTGTGACTGGCCGGTCGAGCGCTTGGGGATCGGTCCAGAGCAGATCGCGCGAGATATGGCCCCAGCGGTAACAATGGTCTTCGTGGAAGTTGGGCGCGGGCAGGTCGGCGATCTGCTGGCCGAGCCGTGTGAAGAGACGCGAGCCTAAGCCAGCGGGGATAGCGGCCTGCTCGGATGAGTCGGAATAGTTGATGTAGCGGCTGCGCCCCAGCGCGATGCTGTTGGGAAATTGGGCGATGCGAGCGATCTTTTCGCCTTTGAGCAGGTCGAGCGCTCCGGCGCTGTATTCGTAGAGCGTTTCGGCGAAGTAGACGTAGAAGCCGAAGCCATAGACCCAGTAGCCAATGCCCTCGGCGCAACCTCCATCGTCGCCAAAGCCTTCTAAAAAGCACTCCATCGATCGTACCACGCGCTCGATCATGCCTGCTAGTCGCTCGCGATCGTGTTCGAGTGCAAGGGCGGCCATGCCTGCGCAGCCCGCGCAGACAGCCGACCAGTTCATGGGCGCTGACTCCCAGTTAAAGTGGACGGGCGAATAGAAGAGCGGTTGAAAGATGCGCCGTTCGATTTCGCTACGAATGCGGTAGTGCAGCCAAGGATCGAGTTTGTCGCCCAGCAAGACGCTGATTTCGGCCAGACTGTGCGCGATATGGGCCGCAAAGAGATCAACAACTTGCGGAGGTGGCACAATATGCGCTTGAACTGCATCTAAGCCGACCGGAAGGTGGGCGGGCAGCGACCAAGTGTAGAGGTCGCAGATCTCCCAGATCAGATCGCTGAGCGCGCTCAAGTAGGATTGATCGTCATCGATGATGCAGGCAAGGGTGAGCCCAGCGAGGCGGCGATAGCGGTCGAAATAGGGCCGTTCGTAGAGGGCGCGCTCACCCGTCTGTTCAAACAGGCGGAAGAGCTGGAAGGAGAGCGGCTCGGGTCGGCTGTTGGCGGCGCGTTGGGCCTCTTCGCGCACGGCCTCTAGAAAATGGGCGAGCTGGGGCGTTTGGCGCAGCCGCTCGCGAAAGGCAGGATCGCGAAGCTGATGCAGTGGGAAGCCTATTGGACGCTGAGGTGCCTGTAGTATCGCTTGGCGAATCTGGCGAAAGCTCGGCATGTTCACATGGCTCGACATCATCTGTTCCTTGTTGCTAGGCTTAGCTGACACAAGCTGACACGAATCATAGAGTAGCGATCTAATCGAAAGTATTTCGTAAGTAAATCAGAAGTTGTAAGAGCGAGCCTGAAACGCTTGTCTTTGAACCTATGGGCCTGGCTAGTTCCTTATGATATTTCTCATTTATAGCGTTGTAATGGCATGAATTTTATGATAACACAGTTTGCTTCCGCTTTGAATGAGAGGATCATGATGTCGATAGTGCTGATTTCAAACGGATACGTCGTACTTGACGCGACTCTCTGGGCGTGGTAAGATCGGCGTATCGAAAGCAGAACGTAATTGAAGATTGCTTATCATCATATTCTGAAGCTCAAAGATGTAGTGTGTTCTGACCGAGGCTGGTGCAGAATACAGAATTAGGATTGATATGCGGGTTTCGCTTTTTATCACCTGCTTTAACGATACACTTTTCCCTGGGACGGGCCGTGCCACTGTGGAGCTGCTTGAGCGCCTTGGTCATAGTGTAGATTTTCCTTTAGAGCAGACTTGTTGTGGTCAAATGCACTTCAACACGGGCTATCAGCGGGAGGCTATTCCCTTGGTGCGCCGTTTTGTTGAGGTGTTTGGTGATGCCGAGGTTGTGGTTGCGCCTTCGGCGTCGTGTGTTGGTATGGTGCGCGAGTTTTATCCGCGCCTGGCCGAGTTGTCTGGTGACCAAGCTTTGATCGACGCTGTGGCGGCTTTGACACCGAAGGTGTATGAGCTGACCGAATTCTTGGTCTACAAGCTGGGAATCGAAGATGTTGGTGCCTACTATCCGCATCGCGTCACCTACCACCCGACCTGTCACTCGTTGCGCGTTCTGCATGTGGGCGATGCGCCTCTGCGGCTGTTGCGCAAGGTGCGCGGGATCGACCTTGTGACACTGCCCGATGCGGAGCAGTGCTGTGGTTTCGGTGGCACCTTCGCGGTGAAAAACGCAGATACCTCGATGGCTATGTTGGGCGACAAGTTGCGCAGCGTGCGCGAGACCAAAGCTGAGGTCTGTGTGGCTGCCGACAACTCCTGTTTGATGCACATCGGTGGTGCCTTGCACCGCGAGCGGGCCGGCGTACGAACTGTACATATCGTCGAGATTCTCGCATCGACTGAGGGCTAAGTATGCGACCAAACTCTGTTGTTATTGAGCTTACTCCCAAGTTCGAAAAGGCGGCCAAGCAGGCGCTTGAGAATACCCAACTGCGACGCAACATGGGCAAAGCAACCCAGACGATTCGTGCTAAGCGGGCCGCTGTGGTTGGCGAATTGCCCGATTGGCAAGCGCTGCGCGAGGCGGGACGGGCGATCAAAGAGCGCACCCTGCGCCACCTCGACCACTACCTGTTGCAGTTGGAGGAATCGGTTAAGCGGGCGGGCGGCCATGTTCACTGGGCCAGAGACGCTAGCGAAGCTAACCGCATCATCACCAACATCGTGCGGGTGCATCAAGCGCGCGAGGTGATCAAGATCAAGTCGCTGACTACCGATGAGATCCGCCTTAACAAAGCCTTGAAAGAGGCTGGGATTACCGCGACCGAGACCGACTTGGCCGAGCTGATCATTCAGCTGGCGGGCGAGCACTCTTCACATATTTTGGTGCCCGCTATTCACAAAAACCGCTCCGAGATCCGCGAGCTCTTTATGCGCACCTTGGGCGTGAAGGAACTGAGTGATAATCCCAAAGATCTGGCGGCTGCAGCGCGCGCCTATCTGCGCCATAAGTTCCTGACGACTCCGGTGGCGATCAGCGGCGCAAACTTTGCCATCGCCGAGAGCGGCACGATCGGCATTGTCGAATCAGAGGGTAACGGGCGCATGTGCCTTACCCTGCCGAAGGTCTTGATCTCGGTGATGGGCATCGAGAAGATCCTGCCGACTTGGCAAGATCTCGAGGTCTTTTTGCAGCTCTTGCCGCGCTCCTCAACGGGCGAGCGCATGAACCCCTATACCTCGTTCTGGACGGGCGTGACGCGTGACGATGGGCCGCAGGAGTTCCACTTGGTGTTGCTCGACAATGGCCGCAGTCAAGTGCTGGCCGATGAGATCGGGCGCCAAACTTTGAACTGCATCCGCTGTTCGGCCTGTCTCAACATTTGTCCGGTTTACGAGCGCACGGGCGGACACGCGTACGGCTCGGTCTATCCCGGCCCGATCGGCGCGATTCTGACGCCTCAGTTGGTCGGTGTGGAGCACGCCTCTTCGCTGCCCTATGCTTCTTCGCTCTGCGGCGCCTGTTACGAAGTCTGCCCGGTGAAGATCAATATCCCCGAGGTATTGGTACATTTACGGGCCAAAGTGGTGCGCGAAAAGCAAGATCACGGCGGTCTGAAGGGCAAGCTCGATCCAGAAAATCTGGCTATGCAGGCAATGTCGCGTATGTTCTCGAACCGTGTGGCCTACGAAGCGGCTCAACGCATGGGCCAGAAAGGTCAGTGGCCTATGGTGAAAGACGGCTATATCACCAGTCTGCCCGGCCTGTTGGGCGGCTGGACCGCTATGCGCGACCTGCAAGCGCTGCCTCAAGAGACCTTCCGCGACTGGTGGCGCAAACGGAAGAAGCAGGAAGAGAAAGCTAGCGAATAAGACTTGCTTGCTGAGAGGTTTTTTATGAGTGAAGCACGCGAAGCGATCTTAGCTCGCATTCGTTCGGCCCTGCACGATGTGCCGCCCAGCGAACAGCCGCAAGATTCGCCCGTTAAACGTGACTATTTGACCCAAGGGAGCACAGAGCGTGCTCAGTTGATTGAGCGATTCACCGATCGACTGGTCGATTACAAAGCCAAAGTGCGCCATGTTAGCGCCGAAGAGCTTGCGGCCGCGATCGCACAATCGTGCGCCGAGCATGGTGTGAAACGACTGGTGGTGCCCAGCGATCTGCCCCAGTCTTGGTGGCCGAGCGATGTCGAGATCTTGGTAGACCGCGATTTCAGCTTGAGCTACGACGAGCTTGATCGTAGCGATGGTGTTCTGACAGCTTGTGCGATCGGCGTGGCCCAGACCGGCACCATCATTTTAGACAGCGGCGAGGCTCAAGGCCGACGCGCGATCAGCTTGGTACCCGATTATCACCTCTGTGTGGTACGGGCCGATCAGATCGTCGATCTTGTTCCCGAGGCGGTCTCGAACTTGCGCTCTGCTGTGCTCGATCATCGCCGCCCGATCACGTTTATCTCGGGGCCATCGGCGACCTCTGATATCGAGCTCAACCGCGTCGAGGGCGTACACGGTCCGCGCACCTTAGAAGTCCTGATAGTTGTTTCGTAAACGATCAGCCTAGGAGCTATCTGATATCAAATTCGCTTGTGCACTTCAGGTGCTGCGTTAGTTGGCGGAGAGGTTTCGACCTTCCATTTGGCTTCTAGCGCGTCCGCCTGCGGCTATCAACAGCTTGCTCACTACATTCGGCTTCTCGTCTGCCTGCTCCCAAGCGCTGCCTGAAAAGCCAAGCGTGCGGAATTTGCTATCACATCTGTCGAAGCTCAAAACACAAGCTGTTCAACCAGATTTCGTATGATAGCGCCTGATCGCGCTAGTAGAGATGGAGAGTGCGACACGGCTTAGCGGCCTGTCGCATTCGATGAGCTTGCCTGTCCCAATTGTATCCATCTGTGATCGTTAGCGGCGAACTACATGGAGCATAACGCTTATGAGTGCGAGCATGCCGGTCTTTGTGATGCAAGAGGTTTCGAAAGCTTTTGGCGGTGTTCAGGCGCTTCAGAACGTTCACTGCGAGATCTATTCTGGGGAAGTACACGCCATTTTGGGCGAAAATGGCGCGGGCAAATCGACCTTGATCAAAATAATGACGGGCGTCTATCAGCCCGATAGCGGCAGCATGCAGCTCGAAGGGCGGCCGGTGGTCTTCAACAACACACGCGAAGCTCAGGAGCATGGCATCGTCGCGATCTATCAAGAGCCGAGCCTCTTTCCCGATCTCGATATCGCTGAAAACATCTTTGTAGGACGTCAACCGGTGCGTTGGGGCATAGTCGACTGGCAGCGTATGTATGCCGATGCCCAAGCCTTGCTCGAGCGCTTGGGCCTTAAGCTCGACCCGCGCACCAAAGCGCGCGAGCTGAGCGTCGCTCAGCAGCAGATCGTCGAGATCGCGCGAGCGCTCTCTATGCAGGCCAAAGTGCTGATTATGGATGAGCCAACCTCGTCGTTGACGCTGGGCGAGGTTGAAGATTTGTTTGCGATCGTGCGCCAACTGCGAGCAGCGGGAACGGCCATCGTCTTTATTTCGCATCGGCTTGAGGAGCTGTTCACCTTGGCCGACCGTGTCACAGCCTTGCGCGACGGGCGCTATGTCGCCACCCGTATGATGAGCGAGGTTCAAACCAGCGACCTGATTCGCATGATGGTTGGGCGTACCCTCGACGAGCTCTTTCCCAAACAGATGGTCGAGCCGGGCGAGGTGTTGCTCGAAGTCGAAGGTTTGAGCCTGCCCGGCACCTTTACAGATGTATCGTTTCAATTGCGACGCGGCGAGATCCTCGGCATGGCGGGTTTGGTCGGCGCTGGTCGCACCAATGTGGCGCGTGCTTTGTTTGGCATCGAGCCAGCCTCCAGCGGGCGCATCCGTATCGCAGGGCGCGAGGTGCGCATCGAAAGTCCACAACAGGCCATGGCCTTGGGTATTGGCTATGTGCCAGAAGATCGTAAACTGCACGGTCTGGTGCTGGAACTGGGCATCGACCATAACATCAGCCTGCCGATTTTAGAGCGCTTCAGCCCGCGCGGCTGGATCAACACCCGCAGCGAGACGGAGGCGGCTCGGCATTCGGCCCAGCAGCTCGAAGTCAAAATGGCGAGCGTAGCTCAGCCGGTCGGCCAGCTTTCGGGTGGCAACCAGCAGAAGGTGGTCTTGGCGAAGTGGTTGGGCACTCAGCCCCAGATCTTGATCTTAGACGAGCCGACCCGTGGAATCGATGTGGGTACGAAGGCGGCGGTGCATGCTTTGATGAGCGAGTTAGCCGCTCAGGGCATGGCGATACTGATGATTTCGTCTGAGCTGCCCGAAGTGCTTGGTATGAGCGATCGAATTGTAGTGATGCGCGAAGGGCGGGTAGCTGGAATCTTCGAGCGCGAGGGAGCGACTCAAGAGCTGTTGATGGCGGCTGCAACTGGGGCGCGTTAGCCCTGCTGGGCTATGGGAGAAGAGGCTCAGAGTTCGTTATCGCCGATAAACAGGGGTTTGTGAATGGTCACAGAAACGCGGGCGATCGATGCCCCTCACCGTGGACTTGTTCAGACTTTTGTGCGATTTCGCGAGATCGGTCTTATCGCTTTCATCGTAGTCTTGGCCTTTTTTGTCACCCTACGCAATCCCGTCTTTCTCACCTTCAACAATCTGCGCGATATTGTGCTCAATATCTCGATTTTGGTGATCGTTGCATTGGCTCAAGCCATGGTGATCATTACGCGCGGTATCGATCTATCGGTCGGCTCGACCATCGGTCTGAGCGCGATGATGGTCTCGTTTATGATCGCCGCTATGCCTGAGCTTTCGCCTTGGCTGATGTTGCCGCTCGGCATGCTGATCGGCGCGATCTTGGGCAGCTTCAATGGGACGCTGATCGCCTTGGGAAGGGTGCCGCCGATTATTGCAACCTTGGGCACACTGAGCATCTATCGCGGCCTGATCTTTCTGTACAGCGGCACAAAATCAACCATCAACGCCTACGAGATGCCGCCCGCTTTTCGTCAGATCGCCAAGGGCGCGCCGTTAGGCATACCAAACTTGATCCTGTTTGCAGTCGCTGTAGCAGTGATCGTCTTCCTCTTTTTGCGCTACACCCGTGTAGGCCGCGATATCTACACAGTTGGTAGCAATCCCGATGCGGCTCGTTTCGCCGGAATCCCGCTACAACGCACGCTCTTTTTGGTCTACTTGATCTCGGGCTTGTTGTGCGGCTTGGCGGGTGTCTTGTGGGCTTCGCGCTTCGAATCGGCCCAAAACAACACGGCGCTTGGCTTCGAGCTGCAGACGGTCGCGGCAGCGGTGGTCGGCGGAGTGAGCACCTTGGGCGGCAGCGGCAGAGTGATCGGTGTGGTGTTAGGCGCTTTTCTGCTCGGTGTGATCAATAACGCCTTGACTCTGATTCAGATCTCACCCTTTTGGCAACAGGCCGCACAGGGTCTGCTGATTCTGCTGGCTGTAATCGTCGATGCTACGATTTCGGGACGCCTGCAGCGCATGATCGGAGGTCGCTCATGAGCACAAAGCGTTTGCATAATTTCTGGACGAAGTGGCGCTGGGAATGTCTGCTGGTGTTGTTGATCGTTGTGGTTGCCTTTGTAAATGCGCGGGCCTCGAACTACTTCCTCAATAGCACCAACCTGCTACGCATGACCTCAGACTTTATCGAGATCGGTATCTTGATCTTGCCCATGACCTTCATCATTGTGACGGGCAATATCGACCTCTCGATCGCATCGACCTTGGCGCTCTCGGCCTCGCTCATGGGCTATCTGTTTATGAGTGGCTGGAATATCTGGCTGGCGGCTGGTGTCGCTCTGCTGGTGAGCATCTGCGCGGGCCTACTCAACGGGGTGTTGATCGCACGTTTGAAGCTGCCCGCCTTGGTGGTGACCTTGGGCACGCTCTCGTTTTATCGCGGCTTGGCCTACGCCCTGTTAGGCGATCAAGCGGCGCGCGGCTATCCTCCCGAGTTCACCTATTTGGGCCAAGGTACAATCGGCTCGACGCGCATTCCCTTCGCCCTGCTGATCTTTATCGTTCTGGCGCTCGCTTTCGGCTTGGTGCTGCATAAAACGCGTTTCGGGCGCTATCTCTATGCGATCGGTAATAACAAAGATGCCAGTCGCTATGCTGGCGTGCCGGTCGATCGCATCCTCATCACGATCTATGTGCTTTCGAGTGTGGTGGCGGCTTTGGCTGGCTTTATTTTGGCGGCCCGTTTCGGCAGCACGCGCCCAGACATCGGCTTGGGCCTCGAATTGAGCGTGATCACGATCACGGTATTGGGCGGCGTCAGTATCTTTGGCGGCAGCGGCACGCTGGTGGGCGTAGTGCTCGCCCTGATCTTAGTGGCGATTCTGCGCTTCGGTATGGGCTTGATGAACCTGCAAGGTCAGGTTCAAGATATCGTGATCGGCATGCTGTTGATCGTTTCGATTCTGTTGCCGACTCTGATCGAGCGTTTTCGCCATACTTGGCATTGGCAGCCTCGCATGCTATGGCAAAGCTTGGCCGCATTGCTGGTCTTGGTACTGTTTATCAGCTTTTTCTTCTGGTCGCGTTCGTTGATCCTGTTTCGCTGAGCGGCCGTAAATGAACATAACGATTATTCGCTAGAGGGAGATGCCTATCGAAGAATTGAGCGATTTCGCTGTGATTGTGGTTCGGTTAAGTGCGAGAAGACCTGAATATCCTGAATACAAAGGAGCGTTCTGTGAGCACAAAACTTAAGCTGTTTGCTGTGATGAGTCTGCTGCTTCCGATGCTGATCGCATGTGGAGGCTCAGCGCCTGCGACTGATGGCTCTGCGACTAACGGCTCTGCTACAGATGTCTCTCCCACAACTGCCGCCGATAGCCAACCCGCTTCTGACAGCGCGAGTGGCGGAGCCAAGACCTATGTGTTGGTGCCCAAGAACTTGGGTAATCCCTACTTCGATACCGCTAACAAAGGCGCTCAGGAAGCGGCTCAAGAGTTATCTGTGACGGTGACCTATCAAGGATCTGCGGCAGCCGATGCTACCCAACAAATTCAACTGCTGAATTCGCTGATCGCTCAAAATGTCAATGGCCTGGCGATCTCTGCTAACGACGCTGATGCGCTTGTTCCGGTCGGCAAATCCGCTATCGATGCGGGCATTCCAGTGGTGACCTGGGACTCGTCGATTGCAGAGGGCGGCCGCACAGTGCATATCAATCAGGCGGTTTCGGCCGATATCGCCGCTATTCAGATCAAGATGGCTTCTGAGCTGGCTGGTGGCTCGGGCAAAATCGCGATTCTGAGCGCGACTTCGACCGCGCCCAACCAGAACGAGTGGATTGCCCTGATGCAAGAGGAGCTCAAGAAACCCGAGTACGCCAACTTAGAGCTGGTCGAGACGGTGTATGGCGACGACCAAGACGAGAAGAGCTACACCGAGGCGCAGGGTCTGATGACGAAGTATCCTGATCTGAAGGTGATTATCGCTCCGACCACAGTCGGTATCGCTGCTTCGGCGCGCGCCGTGCAAGACGCTGGCAAGATCGGTACGGTCTTTGTAACTGGCTTGGGCACGCCCAACCAAATGCGCGAATACGTGAAGAGCGGAGCTTCGCCACAATTTGCGCTCTGGAATCCGGCAGATCTTGGCTATCTCGCTATTCACGCTCTGCATGCTATCGCCAGCGGGCAGATCGAGGGCAAACCGGGCGACAGCTTCTCGGCGGGCCGTCTGGGCCAGTACACTATCGCCGATGACGGAACGATTTTGTTGGGCCCGCCCACGGTCTTTAATAGCGACAATATCGATAGTTTCGACTTCTAGAGCGCCTACGAGATTAGGACGCTTGGGCGCGTAGATCCGGTCGGAATAGTTGCTTGAAGCTTCACGCGTATCCTAGCTTTCTAGCTTTGGAACCGTTAGAGAGCTAGGATACTCTTTTCAAGAGCTTTCTATCTGCGAAAGCCTTGTTTGATACGAAATTCGCTTGAATCGTTGTATTTTGGGCGGTCTATCGGCACACCGCTACAACACCCTGCGTACGGGCGGGATGTTGGTAGCCGTAGGCGGACGCGGTTGGGATCTTCTTTGGGGAAAGGACAAGACCGCCAGAGTGCTGACTCAGTAAACGGGTTTGATATGAGTTGTGATGATTGAGCAAAAAGATTTTGGATTGATCTCGGGGCAAATAAAAAGTAGCTCGATTTTTCATAAGCGTTGTTGCATGTCTGTTTTGAGCCTTCTAAGGAGGAACCTGTGTCAGAGAACACAAAGGATTTTCAGTATGTGACTTATGCCTGGGACGATGCCGTGGCGGCCAAACTAGATGCCGTTGAGCGGTTGGTCTACCGTTCGAACCTGCTCGGCTCCGATCAGCGCATCACCAATACAGGCGGTGGTAACACCTCATCGAAGCTGATGCAGTCTGATCCCTTGACGGGCGAGCAGGTCGAGGTCTTGTGGGTGAAGGGCTCGGGCGGCGATCTGCGCACTTCCAAACGCGAAAATTTCGCCTCGCTCTATCTGGATAAGTTGATCAGCCTGCAGGCCCACTACAACCGAGCCGAGGTGCGCGGCCCCAAGACGCCGATCGAAGATGAGATGGTTGGCCTCTACAGCCACACCACTTTCAACCTCAATCCGCGCGCATCGTCGATCGATACGCCCTTGCACGCCTTTGTGCCCGCCAAGCATGTCGATCATATGCACCCCAATGCGGTGATCGCCATCGCTGCAGCCAAGAACTCCGAGCGCCTAACCCGCGAGATCTACGGCGACGATGTGATCTGGACGCCTTGGCAGCGCCCGGGCTTCGACTTGGGCCTGAAGCTGCAAGAGATCTGCCGCGCCCACCCCAACGCCAAGGGCGTGATCTTGGGCGGCCACGGGCTGATCAACTGGGCCGACGACGACAAAGCCTGCTACGAGTTGACGCTTTCGCTGATCGAGCGCGCGGCTCGTTACATCGAAGCCCACGACAAGGGCGAGCAGACCTTTGGCGGCCAGAAGTACCAGAGCCTCGATGAGGCCCAACGCCACGCCGTTTTTGCCGCTGTGCTGCCTTGGCTGCGCGGCCAAGTGAGCCAGAGCAGGCGCTTTGTCGGCACGATCCAAGACGATCCAACCATTCTGCGCTTTGTGAACAGCTACGATGCGCCTCGTCTAGCTGAGTTGGGCACCTCGTGCCCCGACCACTTCCTGCGCACCAAGATCAAGCCGCTCTATGTCGATTGGAACCCTCAGAGCGAAGATATTGACCAACTCAAGCAGAAGCTGAGCGCAGGCCTCGAACAGTATCGCAAGGATTACGCGGCCTATTACGAGCAGCACAAGCACCCCGATTCGCCGGCTATGCGCGACCCCAATCCGACCGTGATCTTGATTCCGGGCTTGGGCATGATCGCTTGGGGCAAAGACAAGAGCGAGTCGCGCGTGACCGCCGAGTTCTACAACTGTGCGGTGGAGGTGATGCGTGGCGCTGAGGCGATCGACGAGTATACAGCTCTGCCACTTCAGGAAGCCTTCGATATCGAATACTGGTTGTTGGAAGAGGCCAAGCTGCGCCGTATGCCGCCCGAAAAAGAGCTGGCACGTCAGATCATTGCGGTGGTCGGCGGCGGCAGCGGCATCGGCCGTGAAGTCGCGCTGCGCTTAGCCAAAGAGGGTGCTCATATCGTCTGTGTCGACCGTGATCTTGCCAGTGCTCAAGCGACCGCCCAGCAGATCGTCGACACCTACGGCTTCGGCATCGGTGTGGCAGGCAGCGGTATCTCCAACTGTGGTCCTGCTATCGGCCTGCAAGCCGACGTCACCCAGCGCGAGAGCATTCGCCGCATGTTGGATGAGCTGACCTTGGCCTACGGCGGTCTCGATGCGGTTGCGGTCACGGCTGGCATCTTTGTGCCGCCCGATACGACTGGGCATATTCGCGATGAGCAGTGGGCTTTGACCTTTGCGATCAATGTGACTGGCCACTACTTGGTGGCCGACGAGACCGCCAAGCTCTGGAAAGAGCAGGGCTTGCCCGTTAACTTGGTGCTGACGACTTCGGCCAATGCGGTTGTGCCCAAGAAGGGCAGTCTGGCCTACGATACCAGCAAGGCGGCCGCCAACCATTTGGTGCGCGAGCTGGCGATCGAGCTGGCACCGCTGGTGCGCGTCAATGGCGTCGCCCCCGCGACGGTAGTGCAGGGCAGCGCGATGTTCCCGCGCGAGCGCGTGATCGCTTCCTTGGCGAAGTACAACATTCCCTACAGCGAGGACGAGTCGAGCGAGAGTCTGACCCAGAAGCTGGCCCAGTTCTACGCCGATCGCACCCTGCTCAAGCGACCGATCACGCCAGCCGATCAAGCCGAAGCCTTCTTCTTGCTCTTTACCAACCGTTTGCGCCAAACAACCGGCCAGATTATCGCCGTCGATGGTGGCCTACACGAGGCCTTCTTACGCTAAGGTGAGAGAGAACGATGAAGTATGCTTTTATGAGCTTTTCCGCTCCCCAGCTTTCCTTGGGAGAGTTGCTCGAACTGGCCGCCCGTTATGGTTATGCTGGAATCGAGCCGCGCATCGATTCCAAGCATGCTCATGGTATCGAGCTCGACACCAGCACGGCTCAGCGCCAAGCGATTCGTGCTCAGGCCGAAGCGAGCGGCATCGCGCTCTGTTGTGTGGCTGTCTCGTGTCGTTATGCCGACCCCGCCACGGCTGCCCACTGGGTCGAACAGACCCGCCGCGCCATCGAGTTGGCCGCCGAGATCGGTTCGCCGCGCCTGCGCGTGTTTGGCGGTCAGATCCCACAGCAGCTTAGCCGCGCCGATGCCATTTCGTTGGTGTCTGAGTCGCTTGCGTCGCTGGCCGACGATGCCGCTGCTCACGGCGTGACGATCTGCATGGAGACCCACGACGACTGGACCCACCCCATGCACGTGGCCGATGTGATGTTACGGGTCAAGCACCCCGCTATCGCGGTCAACTGGGACTATCAACACACCACGCGGGTCGCCAAGGTTTCGATCGACGATGCCTTCAATACGCTCAAGCCCTGGATCCGGCACGTCCACTTCCACGACGGCACCAACGACGCCGATAAGCTGGTCTTTTTGCCGATCGGCCAAGGCGTCTACGACAACAAGCGCGTGTTAGAGCTGCTGAAGTCGATCGATTACGACGGCTACATCAGTGGCGAATGGATCAACTGGGAGCCTTACGACGTCCATCTGCCGCGCGAGATCGCCGCTATGCAGGCGCTTGAAGCCCAGATCGCTTAGTTCACCCTTGTTTGAAGCCGCCTCACTGCGAGGCGGCTTTTTTGCGTGTTTCGCCCAAGCCTTATCTACGACGAACTTGTTTTGTTGCATCATTTGGCGGAAAGATGATCACCTTCCATTCGACTTCTAGCGCGTCCGCCTACGGCTATCAGATCGGCTAGGCTGCCCCTCATCCCCGGCCCTTCTCCCGCACTGCGGGAGCTGTACATTAGCCACAAATCGACATACGGTCAGCGTTATCTGCCCTCACCCCCGGCCCCCTCTCCCGCACTGCGGGCGAGGGGGTGAATGCACCCCGTTCTGTGCTCTCAAGGATACTCCCGCGATGGTATGCGAACGATCGCCTTGTGCTGCCGACACAACTTTTGGCTAATGCATAGAAGCAGGAGAAGGGAGCAAGGCAGCGTTCGCTGTGCAACAGCGAAAGACAGCGCTTGCGCTTGGCAGGTCGCAGCCTAAGCAGCGCAACGAGAGCTCGTTTGGGAGGGCGGGATGTTGGTAGCCGTAGGCGGACGCGGTGAGGGCCGAATGAGAGCTAGCAGCCTCGCCGCCAAAAAAGATACGCGAGCAGAGAAAAGCCGCCTGCCCTGAGAGCAGACGGCTTTGCTTTGCCTTCGATCGAATTAGGAGAAGATGCCTTGACCCGGCGTCAAGACCCGATCGGGATCGTACTTGTTCTTGGCGGCGACCACCAGCGGCCAAACCGGGCCGTAGTGCAACTGCCAGTCAGCCGACGTGAAGGGGATCGCGCCGATAACGTAGCGGTTGCCACCCAGATCGCGCAGAGTTTCATAGAACTGGCGGTTTTGCTGCACCATATCCAAGGCCGCTTCGTGCGAAGGAGCGGTGCGCAAAATGTCGAACAAGAAGACGATCGGCTCGTCGGGCACGCGGAAGAACGGGCAGTTGAGCTTGCTGGTCTTGATCGGGTAGAGCAAGATCGGTCCTTGGCCCGTGTCTGCCAGCGTGAGGTTGGCCAGCAGGTCGCTGAGGTATTGGACAACCTTGCTAGAAGGAATGAAGACGTCGTACCACGGGTGCGGCAGATACCAAGCTCCGACCGATTTGAGGAACTCGACGGTGGGTGCGAGGCGGTTGACGAACTCGTAGTAGCTCTTGTCTTCGATCACAGCCGTGGCCGGATCGTAGTTCAGGTCAGCCAACAAGGCCGCGTTGTTCGGCGGATTGCTGGGATTGTAGTAGACGGTCGCTTCGAGCATGAACTGCCAGCCGCCCGACTCGTCAGCGACAACTTGGCCTTCGACATAGTTGAAGCGATTCTGATTGATCAGCAGCTTTTGATCGTTGGTAAAGGTGGTCAGGTCGTTGTAATAGAGCATAAAGACACGCGCTTTTTGCTTCGCCTCGACCAAGCGAACGCGAGCGCGGGTGATAATGCCATATTGTCCTTGGCCTGCCAAGACCGAATAAAACAGATCTGCTTTTTTCGTTGGAGAACAGGTGACCTTTTTACCTTCGCCCGTTACTACATGCAGTTCAAGCACATTGTCGACCTGCAACCCTTGTTGGTGGGTTGCACCGCTAATTCCACCGACCGTTAGGGTTCCACCGACCGAAAGATCGATGTAGTCGGTCATAACTGGCGGTGTCAGATTTTTCTTGAGACTTTCGAGTAGTAGATCATGCCAAACGACGCCAGCCTCTACATCGGCATAGTTGTTTTTGATCGAGATGATGCGGTTGAGGCCGCTCATATCGATTACAATGCCGTTTTCGACTTGGGGCTGGCCGTAGGTGGAGTGGCCTTGGCCGCGGCCCGCAACCTTGAGGTTGTGGCGGCGCGCAAAGCGAATCACCTTGGCAATATCATTTTCTGATGCTGGTTTGAGGACTGCAACCGGTACTTTGGAAATGATGTGACCATAGTCATCTGCAGCAGCGTTTCGGTGAGCCGAGTCAGTGTAAAGGACTCCTTGAAGACCTGGGATGCTAATTGTGTGACTGGGCGCTGCTTCAGCTTCGGTTACCCATGTGCGATTGATTGGGTCGAAACCAACGATGATTGCACCAGCTGCAATGCCTTTAAGAAATGAGCGTCGTGAGATAGGTGAACTCACAATAGGCCTCCAATAGAAAGATGCAACACAGAAAGCGAAATGGAGGTAGATACACTGAACGAACGAGCTAAGTGATTGACGTGTGATCAGGTGTTACATAGGCGATAGCTACTCCAAGGCTAGGCAAAAAGGGTCACGAGGTTTTCGTTCGTGCTGTGAAGGCCTGCTGGAAGGCTTGCCACAGTACAAACTCCTCGGAGGATTAGGCTTTGCTGATGCGGCGTCCAGTCATTGAGAGCGCGGTTGCGAGCGCTTCTTGGAGATCTGCACGCGTTGTTATGTTTTCGAGCTCGATACCCAAGCTGACAAGCACTTGGGCGACCTCGGGCCCGATACCACAGATGATGACGTGCGCGCCCAAAAGGTGAGTCGCTTTTGAGGCTGCAATCAGCGCATTGGCGACTTGGCTATCGATAGTGTAAGCGCCAGTGACATCTAAAATGACCACTTTTGCGCGGCTGCTTGCGACTCGTTCGAGCAAGACACCTATGGTGTGATTGGCTCGACTGCTATCTAAGGCACCGATGATGGGCAGCAGCAGGACGCCGTCATAAATATTTAAAACGGGACTAGAAAGCTCTTGAATTCGTGCTAACAGAACTTCTTGTGTTGCGTACGCTTCACGCAGCTCCTGTAGTCGATCTTCAATCTCTTGGCGTTGTGTGATATCACGCTGTTTAGAAAGATAGAGCTCTCGTGCGACGCGATTGACCATGTTTGCAAGCACGCCTAACTCGTCGCGCCGATCGATAAATTCAGCTTCGACCTGCTCTCCTCGAATGATGCGTCGTAGCCGACTGCCGATCGATTGAAGGAGCCGTTTATCTTCTAAACTCAGCCGTGGAGCTTCTGACGTATCTCCTGACACAGTAGCTACCTTCTTATGCTTATAAGCTATTCAATGGCTTCCAAGTGACCTCAAATGTGCAACACGAGTCGCCGCGACGCATACAGGTAACGTGTTTAATCTGCACATCTTGAGCATCGAAGGCTTCCATTGAACCCTGAAGCGCTCCCTGCTCGTACAAGCAGTTGTAAGGTTGGTGCGCTTCAACGATCGCGAAATAGGGCCTGGGAATGCTCGATGTCCACCAACCACTATCCCCTCGCGTGACCTGCTTCCAAACCTGTGGTAAGGTCAAGATCACGTCTTCAGGAGTATGGATATTTAGATCCTTGAATTGAGCACGAAGCGAATAGTAAATATTTTTACCGATATCCATTACCAGGGTCGGATCTTTTTCTTCGAGCTCTGTCAAAATTGTTTCAAGATTTTGACCAAGGTACCAAGAATATCCATCGAGTTGGTCCAACATCTCTAGAGTCTCTTGCGAGCAGTACTCACTGGCCACAAGGCTAATAAGCGACAGGATGAAACCTTGACTAAGTGGAGGGCCGTCTGGACCGACTTCATCAGGGTCATAGACTGTCAGGTCAAAAGGCGCCCGCGGTTTAAAACGGTACATATAGAGATCCTGTAGATTATTTTACCAGCTGCTCTTTCATTATATAATTAATTTTCTGGTATTTGTTGTTTGTAACTTAGGAAATTGCTCCTAACTTTGATTTAGTACCTTATAAAGCATAAATATTATTTTCGGTTAGTTTTTTATTTTATAGTTATTGTATTGGCTGTTTTCAATCTAATTTATTAGCGAAAAATATTTTGTTCAGGAGAGAGTAAGAAATGTGGGTCGTAGCGCTGTTTTGCTGCCGATAGGAGCGGCCAGACGGGCCCAAAATGCTCGCGCCATTCCTCGGGGCTAAGCGGCATTGTATTGCTGGAATAGTGCGTTCCCCCGAGGCGTCGGACCTGTTCAAAGAGCTGTTGTTTATGCGTAAAAAACGAATTATTGTTGTGAAACAGTGGACTAATGCTAAGGATGTGACAGGCAAACACGATCGATTCGTTAGGAACGCGGAAAAAAGGCATGCGGAAACGCGAGGTTTTAATGGGGTGAATGAGCATGTGGGTATTATCAAGCTCATTAACGTGTAATGAGTTCAAATACGTATCAATATAGGTGTGTATCTGGCTTGCTGGAATAAAAACCTCGTACCAGCGTAATTGAGCATCTTTTCTCGGAGACTCTTTTGTTGGGCCTAACCGCTCCTCAAGTTCGTTTAAGAAGTCAGAGTAACTGCAATCTTTGAAGTGCATTCTGCTTGGATTGTAGTTGAGCTCTGCAAGATCGTGCTCGCTAGGTGCGAGCTGTGGCTCGTTTGAGAAGTTGGCAACGATGATCTCGTACAAGGCTTGATGCCTTGCATCGACGGTGACATGCCCTTCGACAAACTGGAACTGCTCGTTATGAATGAGTTTGATTTGATCGCTGTTGAAGTCATCGATATCGTTGTAGTGCAGAAAGAACATGCGCACACACTGCGGGGCCTCGATCAGGCGAATGCGCGCTCGTGTAATGATTCCGCATTGTCCTTGACCAGCCAGCATAGCGAAGAAGAGATCGGGCTTATGGCGCGGTGAACAGGTGACGATCTTGCTCTCGCCCGTGACAACTTGCAGCTCTAAGACATTATCGATCTGCACCCCATAGCGATAACTCGTTCCGCCGATGCCGCCGATGCTCAAGGTTCCTCCCACCGTCAGCTTAGTATGATTGGTCAAAACAGGCGGTACTCGATTAATTTTGAGGCTTTCGAGTAGCAAGTCATACCAATAGACTCCAGCGTCAACATCGATATAGTCTGGCTGAATCGCATGGATCGTATTGAACGAACTCATCTGAATCAAAATATTGCAGCTTTGGTAGAGATGTTCGGGGATGCACTGGATATTGCCGCGACTGCTGACAGTGAGATTGTATTGCCGGGCAAAGCGCAGGATATCGGCGATATCGTTGGGCGACTTTGGCTGAAGTACCGCGAGAGTTTTCGAAGGGGCAAGCTCTTGATCCAGATCGTGTAGGGATGCTAGGTAGAGCGTTCCTTCGATATGAGGAACTTGTACGCTTGAAGAATCGCCTTGACTTTCGCTCAGCCATTCTCTGCTGCTAGGATTGAAGCTAGTGATTGTAGGCAAGTTCGTCAGAGAGTGGGAAATATTGTGCATAGAGAGCTGTAAACTCATATGCGCTCCTCCATAGACAGAATACAGTACAAGAACGTAGACGCTCTTGTAGAAAGCTGAGCCACAGGCAAGCTGACGTCATGTACGACGCCTAGGGACGACGTTTATCACTAAAAACAGGTCTGTTTAGGCTGCTCGCGCTCTAAAAAGAGAGAGATGCTAAACAGCGGACTCATTTGCCTTGAATTGATCGACATATTAAGCAGCCCGAGCACCTTCTATCAGGAATGTGCCTGCAATCAATAATGAGAATGGAAGCAATTCCACGAGAGTCTTTGCTCTTTTGTCGACGGAAACAGTGAAACATTACAAAGCTCACTCAGAATAAGAACACCAGCTCGGCTTGCTAGCTAATTAAACGTAGAATTTTAGAATACATCTAATGGAATAGATCGATCAATTGAGAAATATTCACTTTTTGTGCATATAGCTTCATTTTGAGCGGGGTTGAGGAGTAGATGTAGGATTGCTCTTAGGCAGCACATAAAGCTTCTTGACAGTCTTAGGCTCTCCTGTTACGATAAATAAAACACCTATCTGAAACTATAAACCTTTTTTTTTACGAGATTCGATACGCAGATTTTCGTATCTATTGTTTTATGGCTGTATTCTGTGCGAAATACTGCCTTATTTAGAATACATGCCATAAAGCAGTAGCTTGAGTGATGATCGGCCTCGAACGGGGCGTTTTGTCCCAAAATTCAGGCGCTCGTTAATGGTCGGACTACGATTTCTATCTTCGAATGGCTCGCTTTAGGCTGAGATGAGAGGATTGATCATATGTGCCCTCCAGGAGTAGTATCGGACTTATGTAAGAACGGAATCACTCGACGGAATCTTTTCAAAGCCGGTTTGGGGGCTGGTCTTGCTGCGGCAGCCGCTGTTCTGCCCGGCGAACGCGCCCAAGCCGCCCCGGCGCGTCAATTCTCCTTCGGAAATCTTGTCGACCTGACCCACGTATTAGGCCCTGGCACGCCCGGCTTCCCGGGTCTGCCCGGTTTCACTGTAACGCCCCATACCAAGCACGATCCAGACGGTTTCTATGGCAATGTGCTTTCCTATTGGGAGCACAATGGCACCCACATCGATGCGCCCATCCACTTCATTGCCGATGGCCTGTTTGTCGACCAGATCCCAGCCCAAGAGCTGTTTGCGCCCATCGCCGTGATCGACATCAAAGAGCGGGCGGCGAGCGACCCCGACACCCAAGTGACCCCCGATGATATTCTGGCTTGGGAGCGACGTTATGGCCGCTTGCCCCAAAACGCGGTTGTGGCGATGAATAGCGGTTGGGCTACTCGCATCGGTTCGGTCGAGACCTATCGCAATGCCGACAGCAGCGGAACAATGCACTTCCCGGGCTTCAGCAAAGAAGCGGTCGAGTTCCTCGTGAATGAGCGCACGATCAACGCGATCGCGGTCGATACGCTGAGCCTCGACTTTGGTGCTGCGGCTGTCTTCGAAGCCCACGTGGCGCTGCTCTCGGCTGGCCGCTGGGGCATTGAAAACATCGCCAACCTCGACTCGATCCCGCCCAGCGGCGCGAGCGTGTTTGTTGGCGCGCCCAAAGTGGCCTCTGGCTCAGGCGGCCCGGCCCGCATCCTAGCCGTCTGGTAGAAAACGTCTAAAGCTGCCACACCTCTGCTTGGCCAGACCAGGCAGAGGTTTTTTGTTGAAGCGACTGCGACGTTTCGGCACGAAGCGCCTCTGCCCGAGCGCCTTTATCGCCGAGCGGCCTGTTATCTTCATCTGGCGGAGAAGGTTGCTACCTTCCATACGACTTCTAGCGCGTCCGCCTCCGGCTATCAGAGCAGGGCTCCATCCATTCGTGCTATCGAGCTTCGCGCTGTCATCGTTGCGCTCGTTGTGTTTCGTTGTTCTCGCTGTTCTCGCTGTCAAACCTTGTAGCGCTCGGCGTTGGCAGCGTCGCTACGATGCCCAGCGACGATAGCTGAGTTTCACTCTGCGAAAGGCCAAAAAGCACCAATGAAGACGAAGAGCCGGGGAAAGAGTTGTGTGTGATTTCGCGCGTCAGCGCGAAATCACACACAACAAAGATAGATAAGTTCTACTCTGCCGAAGGCCAAAGGCAACTAGGTGATCGGCTTCGGCTTCGCTTCGGCGGGGGCGTTAGGCAGCAATTTGTTGGTTAGGACCTTGATAGCCGAAGGCGGACGCGCTAGAAGCCGCATGGCAGCTAGACGCCTCTCCGCCAAATGAAGCGATGAGATGAGCTGTAACAAACGAGCTTCGAGCGAGCCCGCCAGAAGTTGCGCTTCGATAGATCCTGCGGTATGCTACGGGCTTGGTATCTTGAGACGATGAGAGGAATGCGTGCAAGAAGAAACTTCGCGTGCGCCGAGTTTGACCCAGCAGGTCTCGCGTGCAGTCGCTTGGAACGCGCTGCTTGGCCCGCTGAAGATGGTGGCCGAACTCATCAGCACGCTGATTAAGTTTAATATTTTGTCGCCCAGCGAGGCGGGCTTGATCCGTTTGGTCAGCAGCGCCGCCAGCTCGTTAGGCACTTGGACCGATTTAGGCATCGACCGCTCGTTGCCGCGTTTTATCCCCGAAGTCGATCAAGAAGGTGGACGCGCTAGCGTGCGGCGTTTTATGAACCAGATCTTTGCGATCAAAGGTCTGTTGATCGTCGGCTTTCTGATCTTTATCGCTTTTTTTGGCGGTCAAGCCGATAAACTCAACCTCGGCACCGAGGCCGAACGGGCCGCGCTGGGGCTTGAGGGCAATCTGCTCTGGCTCGCCATCGTGACCGTCAGCGTGATCGTGGTGCTGGGCAGCATTTACGACGGCTTGATGGCTTACCTGATCAGCTTCTTCCACCAAAAGGCTTGGAACCTGATCGCTCTGGTGAGCGGTTTGGCACTGCCGATCGTCAGCGCCGTGCTGATCATTATGGGCTTTCGGGTCTATGGTGTTTTGTTAGCTATGATCTTGGCCCAAGTGGTGGGCGTTGGTCTTGCGCTGTGGCAGGTGCGCCGTGCCATGCAGCAGGCCAGCGAGCCAGTTAGCAAGAAGCAAGAAAAACCCGAGCTAGAGCAAGAGAAACGTCCATTTTGGGGCCGGTTTGTGCTCTACACCGCCATGTCGCACCTTTTGAATATCAGCGACTGGGTGGTGCGCCCCGACTTCGCCGTGCTTTTGTTGCCGACTTTGGCCGACAAAGCCCGTATGACGGTGGCCTTCAGCCTGGTCGGAACGGTGCTGAATCTGCTCTATATGCCTTTGGCCGGTTTGCAGGTGCCGCTCTTCACCCGTGTTCGGGGAGATCAGCACGGTTTGCGAACCGCCTATGCTGGTTTAGGCCGCCTCTTGGTTTTGATGATTGTGCCGGGCGGCATCGGGCTGGCGCTTTTGGCGGCTCCCGCGGTCTTCATCCAATACCCGCTCTATCTCGACGTCGTGCCCGCCATTCAGATTCTGATTCCGATCCTCTTCATCGAGTCGATCCTGAGTTTAGGCCACAACGTTTTGATCGTACACGAACGCTATCGCGAAGTGACGATCAGCCGTTTGTACGCTCTGGTGGCGGCCCCGCTGCTGATCTGGCTGGTGCCAACCTACGGCCTGATGGGTGCGGTGGCTGCGCTCGGGTTAGGCCGCGCCGCCTCGGGTATCAGCGCGACCTGGTACGCTTGGCGCTACTACGACCTCAGCTTCTCGTGGGATTTCACCGGGCGAGTTTTGTTGGCTTCGGGCGTGATGGCGGGCGTTGTCTGGGGCTTGATCCAGTCGCCGCTGCTGCCCCAGATCAGCAGCGATGCCAGCTGGCAAAATCGCCTGATCGCCGTCATTCCGCTGCTGGTGATCGCGGGCGTGGGCGGCTTGGTCTTTTTGCTGGTCTTGCGCATGCTGGGTGGCTTGCTGCCCGAAGATCGTCAGCGCCTCGCTCAGAGTCGCCTGCCCTTTAAGCGTATTCTGATGCGTTTGATCTAGAATAGTTCGCTGCATATGCGTATTTTGCAATACAATCTGACCACAACAACCAAACGAGGTGGCGTCGAAACCTTCGTCTGGGAGCTGAGTTACGCCCTAGCTCAGCGCGATCATCAGGTGACGATCTTGGGCGGGGCCGATCCCCGAACCGGCGATCAGATGATGGGGCGCTTCCGTTCGGGCATGCGAATCGTGCGCGTCCCCTTTGTTGATCGAACCAGCTTCCAGCGCATTCCGCCGCTGAAACGGCGCTATGCCGAGGTTAAGCTGATGGAGCGCCTCAGTATGATCCCGAGCGCTCTGCCGCTGATGCGCGGCTACGATATCGTTCACATTCATAAGCCTTACGATATGGTGCTCGCGCCCTTCTGGAAGGCCCTCGGCAGCAAGGTTGTTTTGCATAGCCACGGCGAAGACTTTTACCTTGGCGATAAACTGTTTGTGCGCTGGATCGACCGCATCGTCTCGTGCAGCCAGTTCAACGCCGATTACACTGGAGAGCGCTACAAGCGCAAATCTACGGTCGTCTACAACGGCTTCGATAAAGACCATTTCGCGCCTCGCCAGCCCGATCTGGCCCTGCGTGATAGTTTGCTGCCGCGCGATCACAAGGCTCTGCTCTGCGTCGCTCGGCTGATTCCGTGGAAGGGCATCGATGACATCATCGCCGCCCTGGCGAAGTTGCCGGCCAACACGACTTTGCTGGTAGCGGGCAGCGGCCACTACCGCCCGAACTTGGAGCAACAGGCTCGGGCGCTTGGTTTGGCTCAGCGCGTGCGCTTTCTGGGCGATATTCCCAACCGCGAGCTGCCGCGCTACTTCGCTTTGGCCGATCTGGTGGTGGCTGGCTCGTATGCCAGCGAGACCTTTGGCATGGTGCTCTGTGAAGCGATGGGCTGTGGGCGGCCCGTGGTGGCGACCCGTTTCGGCGGCTTCCCCGAAGTGGTCGAAGACGGCGTGACAGGCTTGCTGGTGCCGCCGCGCGATCCTGACGCTATGGCGGCGGCTATCGCTACCCTGCTTGAAGATTCTGAGCGAGCCGCTCGTTATGGCGCGGCTGGGCGCGAGCGGGTTGTGCGCATGTTCACGTGGGAAGCTGTGACCGATCGGGTTGAGGCGGTCTATAACTCCATGTAATACCAAATCTGTTCAATGACGTGCATGCTCGCAACAGAGAAAAACAAAACGAGGGAAAGAGTTGTGTAAAATTTCGCGCGTCAGCGCGAAATTTTACACAACAAAAATAGTAAAGTTCCACTCTGCCGAAGGCTAAAAAGCAACAAAGTAATCGGATTTGGTATAACAAGCTGAATTCGAGCCAGGAAGGCTGATCATGTCGAGTGAACTGCTTGCGATTCAATCGGCGGAGCTGTATGTCGAGACGGCTGGCGCTGGCGAAGCGCTGCTGTTTGTGCATGCCGGGGTGGCCGACTGCCGTATGTGGGATGCGCAATGGCAGTTTTTCGCTCAACGCTATCGGGTGATTCGCTACGATCTACGCGGCTTCGGGCGTAGTCGCTCTCTCGGCGGCGGCCAGTTTTCGCACCATGAGGATCTACGCCAGCTCTGCGATGGCTTGGGGTTCGAGCGCCTTCGTCTGGTGGCGCTCTCGTTCGGTGCAGCAGTCGCGCTTGATTTCGCCCTGCTCTACCCAGAGCGAGTTGCGAGCTTGGTCTTGGCGGCCCCTGCGCCCGACGCTGAAGCGCCCTCGCCCGAGTTGCTGGCTTTTTGGGAGGCTGAAGAGGAGCTCTTGCGAGCGGGCGATCTGGATGGCGCTACCGAGCTGAATCTGCGCGTTTGGGTCGATGGCGTCGGCCGCAGCCCTGAAGCGGTCGCGCCCGGCGTGCGCCAAGCGGTCGGCCAGATGCAGCGCGCCCTGTTTGAGCTGACACAGCCGGAGGATTTCGCAGAGGTGGAAGCTGATCCTGTCACACCCGAGCGCTTGGCGGCCTTGGCTGTTCCAACCTGCGTCTTAGCTGGCGTCTACGATCTGTCCGATGTCCAAACGCGAGCGGCTTTTTTGGCGGGCGCTATTCCCTCGGCGCGGCTTGTGAGCTTTAGGCAGAGCGCTCATATGCTCAATATGGAAGAGCCAGAGCTATTTAACCAGACTGTCCTTGATTTTTTGGTGCAGAACGAGCCTGCTTGAGCCAGACTGCACCCAGATAAGGTTGAAGATCTTTGCTGAACGTGTACCCTTTTCCCCAAGCGAGTCGACGCTACCGTGTTTCGCTGTTGCTGATAGCCTTGCTAGCTTTGCTGGTGCGCCTTTGGCTCTGGAACGATCAGGGGCGCGCTTGGATGGTCTTTCCGGGCGATCAAGACGAATACTATCGCGGCGCGATCCACCTCGTCTTGCGGGGCGACTACTACGATACCGGCCCCTGGCTGCGCCCGCCGCTCACCTCCTTCTTTTTGGCGGCCATCTTCGCGATCGCGGGCATCGATCTGCCGCTCGCCATGCTGGTGCAGTCGATTCTCGCCGCCAGCCACCCCTTGGTATTGGCCGCTCTGACCCGCCGCCTGTTCGGCAGCGAGCGGGCCGCCTTGTTAGCCGCCCTGCTGACCGCGATCTTCCTGCCCTTTGCGAGTTACGCCAGCCAGCTGCTCTCTGAGTTCTTATTTTTCTACTTTATCAGCTTGGCGCTCTTGCTTTTGGAGATCGCTCGCCGCGTCAGCCAGCAGGCTCGCCAAGCGCCCGAAGTTGCGTCAAGCTCTACAAGCACATTCTGGGCGCGCCATCCTAGTTTGAAGTGGTGGTTCGCAGGCGGTCTGGCGTGGGGTTTGGCGGCCCTTGCGCGCCCTGTCGGCTTGTATGCGGTGCCGCTTCTGCTGCTTTGGGTGCTGTTTGAAAATCGCAAGCACCTGCCCGAACTGCTCGACCGCGCCTTGAGCTGGTCCGAACGGCTGCGCAGCTTTCTGCTCAGCCTGCTTGTGCCCGCCACCTTGGTTCCGGCTTGTGCCCTTGTGCTGGGCTTTTGCGCGCTTGTACTGCCTTGGACGATTCGCAACTATCTCGTGCATGGCCATCTGATCGTGGTCGATACCAACGGCGGCATCAGCTTTTGGTTGGGCAACCTGCTCACGCCCGAGGAGCGCGAGCTGCAGCACGTCTGGAACGAGACTATCCCTAACCTGGCCGAGCGCCAGCAGGTCGCCTTGCGCCAAGGCATCGCCAATATCCTGGCCGATCCGGCGCTCTTTCTGGCCCGCATGCGCTACAAAACCGTCTCGCTTTGGCAGTTCGATGCCCGCCTCTTCGCTGGCAACGATGCGCGCGGCGTGACCATCGACGATGCTTCGTTGCTCTTCACCTTCGTCTCTGACCTGCAATACCTGATCATTCTGCTCTTTGCCGTGCTTGTGATCTGGTCGACACGCCCTGCCGAGCGCAATTGGGCCGTGCTGACTTGGCCGCTCTATGGCACGCTTTTGTGTGCGGTCACGCTCGGCCACCCCCGCCTGCGGGTGCCGCTGCTGGTGGCCCTGCTGGTCTACGCCGCTTGGGGCTTGGCGCACCCTCGTCAGCTTTGGCAGCGGCTGCGCGCTAGCTCGCTCTGGCAGCGCATGGCCTTGGCGGGCTCGCTGCTGGCGGTGGCTTTTGTGCTCTACTCCAGCGCGCTGATACCCTTTAGTAAAGCCCAGCTTCATCTGGCGCTTGCGCCATTGCTGGGGGCGGAAAGCCAGATTCAGGCCGCGATCGCTGCCGATAGCGCTAACTACCTGCCCTACCTTGCGCTGGGCGATCTGCGCTGGGCCGAGGGCGATCAACAGGCCGCTCTGGAAGCTTACAACCAAGCAGCAGGCTACGCTGCGATCAACGCGCCCTTGCAGGTGCGCCGCATCGAGCTGCTGCGCCAAGCGGGCGATCTCGCCGCCGCCCAGCAGGCTTTGGAAGCGCTCGATTCGGTCGGTTGGGATAACACCGAGCTCTACGCTTGGGCCTACGACAACTTCCCCGCTCAGCCCAGCGATCACATCGATCTGGCCGCGCCCGTCACCGGTCAGGTCGCCGGTGTCTATGCCGCCACTGAGCAAGATGGCGTCGCCTTCCGTTGGACGCTCGACCGCGTGCGTTTGCGTCTCGATCTGCAGGGCGCCAAGACGCTCCATCTGCGCATGCGCGCGCCCCAGCCCGCCACCCCGCTGACGATCCAAGCCGCTGGCAAGCCGATCGCGACCGTGGAAGTGGGTACGCAATGGCAGGATTTCAGCGTTCCTCTAAGCGAAGAACTCTGGCAGCAGCGTGAGATCGAGCTGCTGGCCCCGCTGGTGGTGCTCAGCCCCGAAGAGCCCTACGCTCGCGGTGTAGCGCTGGTTGAAGTTTACATAACTCGCTAATGCGCAAGGCCCAAGCATATTCTGCTTGGGCCTTTTGTGTTTTCGTATCGCAAGCCTCTCCGCAATCCGTCCGACCGCATCGATAACGCAGTTGTTGTTTAGCTCTTTTTGGCGGCGAGGTTCTTTCCAACCATCCAGCTTTTGGCGCGTCCGCCTCTGGCTACTAAACAGGGCTGGCCCACCCTCATCCCCATCCCTTCTCCCGCCAAAAGCGGGAGAAGGGAGTTGTAGCGCTGGTGCGAGTCGGCAGCGGCGAGATCTTTTTCCATCTGCGATAGCCTTTCCATACAGCGTCGATCCGCCCTCGTTTGTTGGAAAGGACTCTGATAGCCGAAGGCGGACGCGGTGAGGACCGAATGGGGCTAGAAGCGTCTCTGCCAGAGCATTAAACCTAGCGAGCTGATGGGCTGCCGTTAACGGGTGACGACCTTGGCGCTCGCCCCTACAAAGACCATCATTGCCGCCACGATCACAAATGCGATCGATAGGCTGGTCGCCTCGGCAATAAAGCCGATTAAAGCTGGGCCGAGCAGAATGCCGCCGTAGCCCAAAAAGGTTAGGGCTGCGATCGCTTGGTTGGCTGGCATGGCGCTCTGTTTACCTGCAGCCGAGAAGAAGATCGGCACGATGTTGGCGGCTCCGATGCCGACGAAGGCGAAGCCCAACAGCGCTGGGATCCAGTGGGGCACGACCACAACGATAGCGTAACCCAGCGCCGAGAAGAGCCCGCCGAAGAGGATGCTTTTGAAGTCGCCTAAGCGTTGTACGATGCGATCGCCGTACAGACGGCAGACCGTCATGGTGACCGAGAAGATGGTGTAACCCCAGCCTGCCAGCTCGGGGGTACGCCCTTGGCGCTGCTCATATAGACCGCGCCCCAGTCGAGAATCGCTCCTTCGGTCAAGAAACAGATGAAGGCGAGAAGACCCAAGAACAGGATGATGCCCTTGGGAAAGACGAAACTGGCCCCTTCTTCCTCGCTGCCATAGGGCAGAAGATGCGCGCCGATGGCGACGATCGACCCCAGAATGATGGCCGAGATGATCAGTGTGGCGACGAAGGGGGTTACGCCCAAGCTGAGCAGCAAGCTCATGCCGCCTGCTCCGATAATGCCTCCGAAGCTGAACATACCGTGAAAGCCGGACATCAGCGAGCGACCGCTGGCCTTCTCGATGATCACGGCTTGGATATTAACCGTCACATCGATCGTGCCCACTGCGGCGCCGAAGAGGAAGAGTGTAATTGCTAAGGTCAGCATCGAGGGGGCTATCGCTAAGCAGGGGATGATCAAACAGAGGGCGATCGCTCCCGCCCAGATCACATTGCGGCAGCCGAAACGGGCGGCGGCCATGCCGACCAGCGGCATACTGACGATCGAACCGATGCCGAGGCAGAGTAATACCAAGCCCAAGGTGGCTTCATCGAGGGCGAGACGGCTTTTGGCAAACGGAACTAAAGGCGCCCAGGCGGCAATGGCGAAACCGGCGATGAAAAACGCAACGCGGGTGGAGATGCGCTCCATCTTACCGGGGATGGAGCGCTCGATCGGAGTAGTTGAGGCCATATACAACCTTTCATCTTGAACCTGTTCCACGGCAGTGTGGTATTCTTAGGGAGACTAAGATATCTGAAACGTTTCAGAATATACCATACTTGCTTTACAACCGCAATCAGTGCCAAGGAGGAATGTATGGCATCCGACTCGAAAAAACAGCAGCGGGTCACCATCACCCAAGTCGCTGCCGCGCTCGGTGTCGCCGTCTCGACCGTTTCGAATGCCTATAATCGCCCCGATCAGCTCTCCGAAGCGTTGCGAAAGCGCATTCTAGAGACCGCTGCCGAGCTGGGCTATGCTGGCCCGCAGCCGCTTGCGCGCAGCTTGCGCCAGCAGCGGGCGGGCGCGATCGGCCTGCTGTTTGCCGAGCGTTTGCCCTATGTCTTCTCCGATCCGGCCGCTCTGTTGCTGATGGAAGGGCTGGTTCAGACGTTGGAAGCCTCGAATATGGGCCTGCTGTTGATCCCCGGGCGCATTGGGCATAGCGTGGCCCTTAAGAATGCGCTGGTCGATGGTTTTGTGCTTTATGCGCTCACCAATACTCACCCCTTGGTCGAGCTCGCCCTCAAGCGGCGCTTGCCCACCGTGATGATCGATCAGATCGCGACTGGCGATGCGGTTTCGATTCTGGTGCACGATTTCGATGGGGCGCGCCAAGCGGCTCAACACCTGATCGATCTGGGCCATCGACGCTTCGGAGTGATCTTCGATCGCATCACCGATCAGGCACAGGGTTTGCGCAGCGGCGCTTCGATCTCTCCGCTGGCCGATCTGCCCGATACCTTTTTGGCTTTGAAACGGCGCTTTGAGGGTTATGCGGCGGCCTTCGAACAGGCGGGCATCGATTGGAACCAGCAGCTCTTTTACGAGTGCAGCGATAATAGCGAAGCAGCAGGGGCTGAGGCTATGCAGGCCATCTTGCACTCCGGGCAGCGCCCGACCGCTCTGCTCTGCCTGACCGATCGACTCGCTCTGGGCGCGATGGAGGTGGCCCAACGGGCGGGCCTGCGTATTCCGCAGGATCTCTCGATCGTTGGCTACGACGATATTCCCGCCGCGGCTCAAAGTAGGCCAGCGCTTACCACCGTACAGCAAGACCACCGCGCCAAGGGGCGGCTGGCGGGCGAATGTTTGCTGGCCTTATTGCAGGGCGATGCCTTCGAGCAGCCCGATCCGCTTATAAATAGCTTAATTGTGCGCGATAGTAGCGGACCACTGCTCTAGTTTTCGGCTTAAAACAACCTCTCTACTCGTCTTGTACTCGCTCTTGCAACAGTGACAAGCTTTTTGCTAGAGTTCTTGTGCTACAGTTTTTGAGCTCGTTGAGAAAACCAAAACACCCTCTCTTTGCAAACAAGAGAGGGTGTCTGAGCGAAGATCGAGACGGAAACTACATTGTTGCGCCGATAATCCAAGGGTTAAACTCTTCTTCGCCGATGCCTTGGGCTTCGCTGAGGCTTTGTTCGCCCGAGGCGACTGCGATCAGCTTTTCAAAGATGGCGGTGCCAACCTCTTCGATGCTTGCGCCTGCCAAGATCGGCCCAGCATCGATATCCATATCGCCGCGCATGCGGTTGTAGGTTGTGCTATTTGTCGAGATCTTGATACTCGGCACTGGGCGGAAGCCGAAACAGCTTCCTCGACCAGTGGTGAAGGCGATCAGATTACAGCCGCCAGCCACTTGGCCCGTGGCCGAAACCGGATCGTAGCCCGGCGTGTCCATATAGATGAAGCCGTGTTCGACGATCGGCTCGGCGTAGTCGTAGACCGCCATAAGCGGCATGCTGCCACCTTTGGCGACCGCGCCCAGCGACTTTTCGTAGATCGTGGTCAGACCGCCCGCCTTATTACCCGGCGAAGGGTTATTGTCGATCACAAAGTTGTTGCGGGCCGTGTACTCTTCCCACCAGCGGATCTGGCGCACCAACTTTTCGCCCACTTCGCGCTTGACGGCGCGGCGCGTCAGGAGGTGTTCTGCGCCGTAGATCTCGGGCGTTTCAGAGAGCACCGCTGTGCCGCCGTGCGACACCAAGAGATCGACCGCGTAGCCCAAAGCTGGGTTCGCGGTCACGCCGCTGAAGCCATCGCTTCCTCCGCACTGCAGGCCCACACACAGCTCCGAGATCGGCAGCTCTTCGCGCTCAAAACTGTTAGCGCGTGGCAGAATCTCGGCCAGCATCTGCATGCCCTCTTCGATCGCATTCGCTACGCCGCCCACATCTTGAATGCCGATGTAGGGCGCCATACCGTTGGTATAGCCCATCAGCTCTTCGACGCCCGGCTGAGCCGCGCCCTGATTTTGCAACAGATTGCTGAACTGGTTCGCTTCGCAGCCTAAGCCAACGAAGATATAGGCCGCCACATTGGGGTTGCGGGCCATGCCTGCCAAGGTGCGCTGCAATAGATCCATCTCGAAGCCATGCTCGCGCGTGGCGCAGCCGCTCTTATGCGTAATGCCGATGATGTCGGTGACATTTGGGAAGTGGGGCAGCAGCTCGGCACGGGCGCGAGCTGCGATCGCGCGGGTCGTATGCGCGGCGCAGTTCACCGTGCTGATGATCGCGATTGTATTGCGGGTTCCTGCTCGACCGACAGGGCGCTTGTAGCCCATAAAGGTACGTCGCTCTTTGGGAGCGGGAACGGGGCGCAGATCGGTGCCGAATTCGTAGTCGAGCGACATATCGCCTACCGCTAGGTTGTGGGTATGCACATGCTCGCCCACTTCGATCGGACGAGTCGCGAAGCCGATCAACTGGCCGTAACGGCGAACGGGGTCGCCCTGTTGGCGGGCGCGCAGCGCGATTTTGTGTCCGGCGCCGATATCGGAACGCAGGCGAACGGTATGTCCATTAATGTCGAGTGTACGCCCAGCTGTAAGAGGAACTAAGGCGACAGCAACGTCATCATCAGGATGCAAGAGAGTGGCGGGGCGATCTTGGAGCAGAATGTTCATCAGCGAACTCCTCCAGGTGTGAGGTTAAAGGCTGAACCGAGGCTTTTTAAGCGTATCAATGCTTAAAAAAGGCTCTCAATCTTCAGACGAATGCTTCGGGTGATGTTAAGCATAACATCTCGCCCTAGTAGTGTCAAATAGTCAAAACACTCAATGCCAACAGACGATCGCCTGTGGATGAGTGTGCTGAGATGAGAAGCTGCGCTAAGATCAAATCCACTTGACACCAAATTGGTTTGATCACTTCAGCACTCTGGCGGCTTGCTCTCGTCCCCAAAGAGGCTTGCTAGCGCGTCCGCCTACGGCTACCAACATCCCGCCCGTAAGCAGGGTGTTGTAGCTGTGTGCCGAGAGACCACCCCAACATACAACAAGGCGGATTTCGTATGACTACTTGGTGTTTGTGACCTATGCCCGAGTGGAACGCGACTCTGTTTGTTGTATAAGCTGTTGCGCGCCAGTACTTATTTTTTAGCGGATTTGGCAGAACTCACTGAGAGAAGGTGGCTAGCAAGCGCTTCTTGTAGGCTTGCGTAGATTTCGATGTTTTGGCGATCGATATCGTTGGCGATCAGCGTGTCGACGATATCGGCGCGTAGGCCCGCCATGGCAAAACGTGCTCCGATCATCTGGATCGCAAGCGCCAGTTCGCGCAGAGCCTGGCATGCTGCCTGATCGAGGCTCGCCAGACCGGTCAGGTCGAAGATCGCTATCTGGGCGCGCTCTTGGTGACAGCGCTGCAGCACTTGTTGGTGAAGTTGTTGGGCGCGCGCAGCGCTCAGCTCACCGACGAGGGGCACAACTAAGAGACCAGGCATAACCGGCAAAATCGGGCTGCGCTCTTGCAAGTCTTTGCGCGCGTGTTCGAGCTCTTGAAGGCGCTCTTGGAGCTCCTGCTCCTGCTCGTGCACACGCGCCAGAGTGCTCTCTAAATGCTGACTGCGCTCTATGATCTGCTTATCAAGCGACTCTTGGATTTCGGCTAGATGTTTGCTACGTTCGATGCCAGCAAGCAGCGCTCTTCTAGCGCTGGTGTGGCTGCGTTCAAGAATAAGAAAGAGGAGTAGGAATGGAAGGAGAAAGGTAAGAAAAATTTCGCTGGGTTCTTCAAGCGACATGGTACTTGAAAAGCTATCGGTATACTCGAGAAGAGCTAATATACCGACCGTAAGCATACTTGCTCCTCCGAAGAGCATTAGACCTTTGCGTCCCCAAACGATACCCATAATGGTTAGTGGCAGCGAGTAGACGAACAGCAAACCTCCACTTCGCGTCACCCCTGTAGCGATCAAGACGAGCGTTATGCCACAGAAAATGCTTGAAGCGATTAAGATTGCTCCTTGAAGCACCTTGCCTTTTGTGATGAGCCAATAGGCCACAAGCGAAGTAAGCCAGAAGAGTACAGAAGGGAGGTTCGCATAGAAAATTCCAAGCCTGCTCTCGAACACGAAAAATGTGGCTGGTAGCCAGATTAACGTGCCCGCTGCGATGCTTATCAAAAGCGTGATGCATAATCGACCGATCTCACGATTGCCAGGATCGTCGAACGAGATGTTGCCGTCCCAAGGCTCAAGAATTGTGCTGATCAATTTGTTCATAAGTATTCGCTAAGGAAAGAGCTTGTGTGACATTTCGCGCGACAGCGCGAAATGTCACACAACAAAATAGTCAAGTTCCACTCTGCCGAAGGCCAAAAAAAGTAAGTGATCTACCGGATTTGGAATAAGAAGCCTTAGAGCGTTCGTGTTTATCAGCGGTCTTGTGTGCTAGACAAGCGTTATGCGCTCGCGAGCTGGGCCGTCTGTTCGAGTAGTTGGTCAGCGATCTCTGGGCTATGACAGCCTAAGCCACACGAGCTCGCGATCCCGATGCGCGCCTTGCGAAGCGTTTCGATCATATCCATAATCATCTTAACTTGCTCGAAGCTCTGCTTTTTATGGATAATGCCAGCAAAAAAGTGCGTATGGGCTGGCAGATAGACTTCAGCAAGAGGTTTATAAAAAGCCTGATCGGTGGTTGGTGCGGCATCGCCTTCGGCGAGCGGGAAATGAATGTACTCTAGCTGGTGTTGAATCGGCCAACTGGCAACCAGCCAGTTGCTGAAATCGACCATCTTTTGAATGCCTTTTGTCCAGCTAAGCGCTTTGGTGTGAAAATCGCCGATGCAGAGATGAATACCGATGCGAGCGCCGGGCTCGATCAGCTCAAGCAGATCGATAATCGGGCGGAGCGGTTCGCAGATCAGCCATGAGGGCAGCAGATAGGCTGCGTAGAGTTCGGTCGGCACTTTGATCTGAAAGAGCACGTCTTGGCCCGCTGCGCGATAGATCGCATTGACTTTATGGGCGATCGCTTGGTTAAAGAGTTTGGTATAGCGCAGCCATTCGTGCTTGTTGGCCATGCTCAACCCGATCGCAAAACCGGTGGGCACGCTAACTTGAAAGCTAAGGTCGGGGCGTTGATAGCGCTGACGCAGCTTTAAAAAGATCGGGAAACTCGTTTGAAAATAGGTATCGAACTCAAACGCCGAGTTGGCGACGATTTCATGCGGCGAATGGTAGGGACTAGCTAGGAATTGGCTGGATGTATTGCTCAGAGAGCTGGCTACTTTTTGGCGTGGGTGCGCATCAACCTGCCAGTAACTTGGATCGGCCGATAACTTTTCGATCGCTGTAGCCGACCAATCGTTGCGTTTGCCGTTAGAAGCGTAACTGGCTTTGTTGCTGATCTCTCCATCGGGTAAGCAGACGAGCGAGCTGCTTAAATATTCTAGTGCCTGTTGCATACAGACTGCTTCGTTTTCGTAGGGCATGCTGCCAACGAGCAGACTGGGGCGTTGGTTCATGACTTCTCCATTTCGGTCAGGCCTGTTTGTTGGAAGAGGATGTATCTTGAAAAAGCTTGTTTGTTGATTGCTGTTTTGAGTGTGAGAGCATGCTTTCGATCGCCGATGCAAGATCGCTATAAACCTGCAAATCGGCGAAGTTAATTTGGAGCGCAGTGAGTGTTTGGGCCACCTCGGGCTGAATGCCTACTAAAGCGACTTGTGCCCCTAAGAGCCGCGCGGCTTTACTTGTCTCGATCAAGCCGAGTGCGAGTTGGCTATCGAGCACTGTCAGGCCGGTGAGATCGAGAATGACCGAACGCGCCCTACGTTGGTGGGTGGCACGTAAGACGCTTTGTCTCACCAGTTTCAGGCGCTCTTGACTGATATTTCCGATAAGTGGGAGGACTAAAACACGCGGCAGAATCGGCAGGATCGGGGCGCTGAGCGCTTCGACGGCCTGCTGGGTGCGCTCAAGCTCGTCTACGGTCTGCTTGAGGGCTTGCTCGCGCGCTTGCATGTCGGTGAGGGCCGAGCTTAAACTCGCCGTACGCTCCTCGACGATTGTCTCGAGCGAAGCGCGCAGCTTGTTCAGGTGAGTCTCTTGTTGGCGTACTGTCTGAAACATGCTGCGCAAATTATGATGAAATTGATCGAGAAAGCTGTTGATCAAAAAGAGCGCTAAGGCGAAGGTCATCATAATAGCGGCGGGGCTATCGAGCGAGTCGCGCCAAACGATCTCTGGCAGTTGATGAGCATAGGTGAGAGCAGCCACAAACAGAACGATGATTAGGCCAAAGAGGCTTAACCCTCTGCCTCCCCACGTTAGGCCAACCACGATCATAGGCAGGCTATAAACAAGCAGTACTGCTCCGCTTTGAATAAGGCCGGTGATGCAGAGCACCAAAGAGATGGCAATGGTAATGCCGCTAGCCAGAATCAGAATACCGCTTTGAACCCGTCTTTTCCATAAACAAGCGTAGGCGATAGCGCAGGTGGTATAGATCGTAATAGCCGACAAGTATACGAAGCGTTCTGAGAACGGGTCGGAGAAGATACTAAGCCCGATCGGGATCCATATCGTTACGCCAACGACCAAGATAATGATCAAGGCGACGCTAAGACGTGCGAATTGTTTGTATCGAGGATCAAGGCTTGTAGATTCAGCGCTCCAAGCAGGTAATAAAATAGACATAGCGGGCATCTCTCACGCATAGATGATGTATACCATACCGTTTATTACTGTACTCTGATACTCTTGCTGCTCTTTTTGAAGGTAAGGATTTGGTTGCTTGAAAGTAGCAGCTGTTACGGAGAAGGCTTGTTAGGAGGTGATCTTATTGTGCTGGCAGAGAGCTGCTTTTGTAAAGGAGTTGAATATTACATTTTATAAGTAATTTAAGCTTGTTCGCTTGTTATGCTTACCTTATGTTTTGTTTCATAAACGCTGAGATGTTCATCTTTTGTCAGCTTGAAATGCTTTCGATATATTCCTGCATTCAACACGATATCTCTCCCAACTCTTCTCTCGATTTTTCGTTTTCCAGATTACAAAAGTACAAGTCTTTCCGTACATTTAGTATAAAAAGAGATCCCGCAAGTGTTTGCGGAATCTCTTGGAAATATGTTTCGAATGGTGGATCAAGTTAGGCCTTTAGACACGGCGTTCGTTAAATAACACCAGTGCTTCACCGATCTGAATCTGATCGCCGTGTTTAAGGTTGTAACTGTTGCCTGGCTCAATAGCTTGCTGGCCGACCCAGACGGGCTGTTTAGCTTCGGGCAATACGCTGAGCTCAAAACCCGAAGCGACCCGTTGAATGCGGGCGTGACGCCAGTCGATGCCGCTATCGGGCAGATAGAGATCGTTGCCATCGTAGCGCCCAATGGTAGCGTTATCGCTGATCTCGCGTACGAGCCCGGCTTGTGCACCAGTCTGTACATGCAGCTCGCCTCCGGCCAGAATCTGGCGAGTCAGAGGAATGAAGGCGCCGATCATCGCGCCCAAGATCATAAGGCCCAACCCGCCTACAACCACCTGTGCGCTGCCGCTCTGTTGCAGAAAGAGCTGAGTCAGCCCTTCGTAGATCAGGCCGCCGATCAGACCACCGATCAGGCCACCGATCGCCCCGTAGAGTGCACGCCGTGGGCTGCGGCTCACCAAGAGATCACTGGCTCCGATCAAGACCCCCAGTAGCAGCCAGCCGACGCTACGCCCGAGGAAACCGCCACCAAAGCTGAGGAAGGCGATGCCACCGATTAATAGGCCGATAAGGCCAGCTAGCGCGCCGCCGATGGCTCCGATCAGGCCGTCGCGCATGGCACGGCTCGCCACACCCTTGATCATTGCGCCGTCGCTGGCGGCAACGCATCCACCGATACAGAGGCCGAGACCAGCGCCTACAAAGGGATTCGACAGCAGTACGTTCCATGTTTGGGTGTCGAAACTGCCCATCAGCCACCATCCCAAGACGCCGCCGATCGCGCCGAGCAGGGCGCTATAGTAGATTTGCAGTCGCTTTGTCATAAGTGATCTCCTTTTCGCTGAAGGGCAGCAGCGCCGCAAGCACTACAGAACTTGGCGTTGGCTGGCATGGGTCGCCCGCATTGATCACAGAAAACGCGCTGTGTGGCTTGTAGAAGCGGCTGTTCGCTTCCGCAGGAGGGGCAGAAGCGTGCCGTGGCCCGTAAGCTTGAACCGCAGGATGTACAGTGGCGTACTGCCGCTTGGGGAGCGGTTTGGCTTGCTACTGGCACAACTTGTGCTGAAGCTGTCTCGGCTAGCAGTGTCTGGCCCGTTTGTGCTATAGGCTGCGGTTCTGGCGTAATAATGGTGATTGGAGGCACCGGATTGGGGTTTGTGCCTGCTTGACGTCGGCGCAGCAGGCTTGGAGCTAACAGCGCGCCCAGCAAGGGCACTAGAAAGGCCACTGCCAAGTAGGGGTTAGATTGCACATTGATAAGGTGCTGCTCCATATAACCTGCGCTCAGACTATTGCCATTGACGTGCACGTCGATATCGCGGCGCGTGCCGTCGTAGAAGGGGCGCGGGCTAACATAGGTGATGGCGTATTCTTGCTGGAGCGATCCGCCTAACTTGGTGTAGAGGTCAGCCAGTTCGCTTGCTTTGGGTGCATAGAAGTAGTTGCCGCCCGTCTCGTTGGCGAGCCGCTGTAAGGTCTTTTCGTCGAAGAGCGGGTCATACCGATCGCCCAGACCGATCGCCTGAATATCGAGGTTGTACGCTCGGGCTATATCGATCACTTGATTAACGGTCGCTCGGCTGCCCGGACTATTGATACAGGGACTGTAGTAACAATCTTTGCCATCGCTCAGTAAAATAAGTGCGCGTCGACCCGGTTGGTCTGCTAAGATCGTAAGCGAGTGGACTAGACCGTCGTAGAGCGGTGTTGGCCCATCGGGGTAAATGCTGTTGATCGCATCGTGAAGTTCCGCTCGCTCTGAGGTGAAGTCTTGCACTTGCTCGACAGTTTCGCAGAAGGTTACGATCGCGGTTTGGTCGTTGGGACGCATGAGATCGACATAGCTTGCTGCAGCTTCGCGCGCGCCTTCGATCTTGTTGTCGTTTTCCATACTGTTTGAACAGTCGATCAATAAGACTGTGCTGATTGTGGTTGCTCCGGGAGTCTGAAAAGCGCTGATTTCGACGGGAGTCCCATCCTCGATAACCTCAAAGGCTTCTTGAGGAAGGGTAGTGAGCGCCTGACCATCTTGCGACTCGGCTCTGATATAGAGTGTCACTTCGGGATAGTTGCTGCTATCGACTTGGGTGATTTGAACGCCCGCTTGGCTGAGCTGTTCGGTTTGCGCGATGTTGCGCTGCAAGAAGAACGATCCGCCAGCCGTAACCAATAGCACTAATAGAACGATACATACAAGGACTGCTACTCTTCGCATGGTTTTTTCACCTTGCTAACACCGGTACTCGATTGGGCATTTAGGTGTATGACGTTCAAAAGAACGGTTTTGATGCAGCGAACACGCACAAGTTTGCTGTTTTCGCACCTGTCCGATCGGTGTAGGTAGGCACGCTATGGCTTGGCCGAAGCGCTATGCCAAGGTAAGTAGCAGAGCGATTCGCTAGCAACTTGCAATCTCGTCCTAGGAGCTGTACGATTCTGGAAACAAGAATATCTGCTTTCAGAGAAAGCAAGTGATCTTCGCTGGAAGAAGATACCTTACTGTGAGGAGTTAGACGTATGTTGAAGGGCTTTCGAGATTTCTTGCTTCGCGGGAATGTGGTGGATCTGGCGGTTGCCGTTATTATCGGTGCGGCTTTCGGAAACATTATCTCGTCGTTTGCCGATGACATCATTACGCCTTTGATTACGGCTATCGGCGGCCAACCCGATTTTTCTGCTGTGATGATCGGGCCGTTAAAAGTCGGCAATCTGTTGAATGCGATCATTTCGTTTATTATCACAGCGGCAATCATCTATTTTGCCTTCGTATTGCCCATGAACCGTGTGATGGAGCGTATGGCTCCTAAGAAGGAAGAGGAAGTCACGACGCGCGAATGCCCCGAGTGTCTGAGCAATATTCCTTTGGCGGCTAAGCGCTGCGCCTACTGCACCGCTGAGGTGACTCCGCTTAAAACGAAATAGCAGAGCGTCGTTTCAATCGCTAACGCTCTATAGCGGTTTGCGTCGTCTATGAGCTTTGTTTGCTCTGCTAACTGCTATGCGGTTTGGAAGAGATCTCGTTTGCACAACGAGATCTCTTTTGTGTTTTATGCGAGCACAGTTTGAACGTTGGGTTTTGGGCGGGGCGCTCGGCATACAGATAGCACTCGTTTGGGAGGGCGGGATGTTGGTAGCCGTAGGCGGACGCGGTTAAGACCGTATGGAAGGGAGAGAGCTCGCCGCCAGCGCTGTGAAGGCATTAAATAGGCGAGGTGTATGACTGCGTTTGGGCTGTTAGGCGACATGTGTACTAGCCCAACTGTGCTATGATAGAGGCGAATTATTTCTGAAGATAATGTTAACACAATAACTACTTCAGCTTGAGTCGGCCTTTAGGAAAGTCTAGCTGCTGATTTTCCTTATGCATAGATATGAGACCTTATGCCTTTAGCTCAAACACACGATAAGATCGGTGGTATTACAGCGCTCATCCTCTTTCCAGCCAGCTCGATCCTCCTCCAACGGTATGGCTCCTTGGGCATTGAGGAAGCCTTGCGCGATGGCGCAATCTTGACAGCAGCTCATCTGTTTGGAACCTACTTTCTCAGCCCCGATCTCGACACAGACTCGGCGATCGACAAGCGCTGGGGGCCGTTGCGGATTATCTGGCGGCCTTATACGGTTGTGGTGCCCCACCGCGCGATCTGGTCGCATAGTGGGCTTTCGGGCCTGTTGCGTTTGATCTATTTGGCGATTATGCTGATAGGGCTGTTGTGGGCCTTGAGCGGCGCGCTAGTTCTTATCGGCATCAATAACCCTTCTTACCACATACGTTTTGTAAATTGGTTGCAGAGCGTCATTTTCGATCATCCTCGCACCTCGGCTTTAATTGGTTTTGGCGTTGTAATAAGCGATTTAGTTCACACCATCGCCGATCATATCAGTACAGAAGGGAAGCGTCTCAGGCGTCAAATGTTTGGCAGTAAACGCTGAGCAAAATAGCATTAGCTGTAAGCGTAGCTGATCTGCGACTATCGTCACAATCTTAGAGCGACTTCAGTGGGAAAGAGGATAAAGAATGGCAGGTGTTTTCTCGACCGAGTTGACCATACGACCAGCTGAAGCCTCGGATCTGCGCCGGATCGCGGAGCTGTTAGTGCAGCTTTACGAAGCTGAATTGCCGTCTATTTTGATGGGCTCGCGCGAGAAGCAAGCAGAGTTGATACATTTTACACTCGAAGCTCGTGATCTACAGGGTTTGCGTAATCGCTATGTGTTGTGTAACGCCGAGGGTGAGCTGGTCGGCACTGCAGCTCTCGAGCCGCCCAATGGGCCGTATTACGAACGCGCCCCGAAGGGAACGGTCTCTAAAGCGTTTCAACTGTTGGGAGTTGGTCCGGCATTGCTTTTGTTTAGCGCGATTCTGCGCCAGATGTGTACTGGTCCGCGCCCCACGCCCGAGCAAGCGGTCTTGTTGCACAGCTTTGTGATCGATAATCGGCAGCGTGGAAAAGGTTACGGACGGGCGGGTTTAGCCATGATCGAAGAAGAGGCGCAGCGCTTGGGCTTTCCTGAGATCTATCTTGAGGTGCTGGCCGAAAATACCCCGGCCCGGCGCTTGTATCAACGCGCTGGCTACCAAGATATTTGGCAATCGCCACTCTGGACAAAACCGATCCGCTGGCCCTGTTTTTTAATGCTCAAACGCCTGTGAGATAGCTGGCTGAGGAGAGTTTTTTACAGGCTCTTAATCGAGCGATAACCTACATGGCCTACCTTTTTGCTTGGCATAGCGGCAAGCAACAAAAGGAACAAAGCATGGGCACAGTGGCACAAACGTATCGGCTGATCAGCTTTACGGGCCAAGACAAACATTTCGATGAAGCGCTCGCTAAAGCGCAACAGAAAGCCAACGAGTGGCTTGCGGCGTCTGATATCGAGTCTGTTGCGATAAGCACGACGACGGCCGTCGCTCCAAATGGAAAATTTGTGTGTGGTGTAACGCTGGTCTATCATTTGCACCCGTCTCAAACTTTGAGCGAGCCAGAGCAGGCGATCGACTGATCGACAAACAATGAGTTAAAGCGCTTTACCACAGCAATCAAAAAGGGGTTTGATGACTTGTTCATCGAATCCCTTTTTATGTTCTGCTCTAGCAAGCCCCAAACGCATGTTGCTACTGAGTTTCTAGCACTAGCGGCGAGCTCTCTTCCTTCCATCCGCTCTCAACCGCGTCCGCCTACGGCTACCAACATCCCGCCCATCAAACGAGGTTGCTATCTGCCTGTGGACAAAGCCCCCAAAACACGACGATGAAAACGAATGTTATATGTTGTGATTGCTAAATCATTCGAGCGCAATAAAAAGGCTCACAATCTACCGAAAACAGGCGTATGTCCTTTAAGCAGAAAGCTACCAGGGCTTGGTGGGATGTGCTACGATTAGGAGCATAGATTCTGACTATCAATGCATTTGCTGCTTGGCGTCTAAAGAGCGAGATAGAGCGCCGAGATGAATCTGTGGGCTAGCTGTCCATAGAGTGCGATTTGATTCGATGTAGAAGCCGAACGGCCTGTTCTCGTTATTGATGGGTTATTGAAGCTCTTACACAAGCTTGGAGATAGGAGTGGAGCGTGAGTAAAGCAGCACAAACTTGGATTTCAGATAATGGTAATGGCACATTTACCAACCCGCTCTTTTACGAGGATTTTCCTGATCCTGACCTGATTCGGGTCGGCAACGATTACTATCTCACAAGCACAACCATGCACAGCATGCCGGGTTTGCCGGTTTTGCATTCGCGCGACCTTGTGAACTGGAAGCTGCTGAGCTATGCCTTCGATCGCCTCGATTTAGGGCCAGCCTTTCGCTTAGAAGATGAACAGGAGAGTTACGGCCAAGGGATCTGGGCACCCTGTCTGCGCTATCACAACGGCACCTTTTATATCTTCACCAACATCAACAAACAGACCACCCAGTGTTTTCGGGCCACTAACCCGCGCGGGCCGTGGACGCGCCATGCCATGCGGGTTTCGCTGCACGACCTTTCGGTACTGTTCGATGACGATGGCAAAGTCTATGTGATCTGGGGCTACGGCGATATTCACTTGGCCGAGTTGAACGAGACGCTCGACGATCTGGTGCCCGGCACAGAGCGAATCATCATTCCCAAAGACGCGGGCATGGGCGAAGGCGTTCACTTCTATAAGATCAGCGGCAAGTACTACATTACCAGCGCTTGGTTTGCGGGTCGTATGCGCATGCCCTGTGCGCGCGCCGATCGCCCCGAAGGCCCCTACGAGGTCAACTTAGAGATCAGCGCCGACGAAGATTTCGGTTTGTTAGAGGGCAACCGCCTGAAGCAGGTTTGGGGCGGCTCGTTTGAACTAGCCGAGCCTGATCCGGCAAGTGTAGGGCGCATGTCGCTGCATCAGGGTGGCATCGTCGATACGGTCAACGGCGAGTGGTGGGGCTTTTCGATGATGGACTACAACTCGCTCGGGCGCGTGACCTGTCTTTCGCCTGTGACTTGGCGCGATGGTTGGCCCTACTTCGGCCTGAGCGGCAACCTCAAGCGTACGCCGCGCACTTGGTTGAAGCCCAATACCGGCTATCACTCGACCCCTACGCCGCTCTTTCAGCGCAACGACGATTTCGATCGCCCGACCCTCAACCCGCTCTGGCAGTGGAACCACCTGCCCGACGATAGCAAATGGTCGCTCAGCGAGCGCAAAGGCTACTTGCGCCTGCATAGCTTACCCGCCACAGATCTCTGGTGGGCGCGCAATAGCCTGACCCAGAAGGCGGTCGGCCCTCAGTCGCAGCCGAGCGTGATTTTAGAGAGCGATGGCCTGCAGGTCGGCGATATCGCAGGCTTGGCGCTCTTCAACCACCCCTATGCCTACCTTGCGGTCGAGCGCCAAGCCGACGGCGATAAGTTGGTGTATTACAACCAGCTGAACGAGCAGCGCGAAGTGCTGCCGCTCCAAGAGCGCAAGATCTGGCTGCGGGCCGATTGCGACTTTCTGCGCGAGGTCGGCCACTTTAGCTACAGCTTAGACGGTCAACACTTCAAGCCGATCGGGGCCGAGGTCAAGCTGATCTTTCAACTCAAGACCTTCCAAGGCGTGCGCTATGCGCTCTTCAACTTCAACAGCGCCGGGGTCGAGGGCGGTTATGCCGATTTCGATCAGTTCGAGGTCGCTGAGCCATATCCAAACGGTTTGATGAATCCCATCCCGTTCGGCAAGACCATCAGCTTGGAGAGCCGAGAACAGGCTTTGGCGCTGGTGCTGCGCGATGGGCAGCTTGTGGGCCAAAAGGGCGGTCAGCCTCTGCAGTTCAAGGTGCTCGACCGAGGCCTAGGGCGGGTTGCGCTGATGAGCAGCGAGGGCGCGCTGACAGTCGGCGAGGACGGCGTGGCCTCGCTGCAACACGTCGAACTGAGCAATGCCCAAACCTTTCAGTGGATGGAACAGGTCTACGGTGAGCCGATCCTGATGTCGTTGGTGAGCCATCGTTTTCTGGCCTTCGATGAGAAGAGCGGCCAGTTGAAGGCCGATCATCCCGGGCCTAGCTCGCTGGCACAGTCCGATGCCTGTTGGAAGATCAGCTTGATCGAAGAGTAGCGGAAGGGCTGACATAGTGTTGTTAGTGTGTTTCTCATACAAACTACTCTCAACCACAAAAGCCTAAAACTGTGGCACAATACGGGCATCCGAAATTCCCGCTGCTTGTGACAAAGGAGTCTTTCTCATGCCCGATTTTTCGTCACTTGATGCACTGCTAGGCACCGGATCTGGTGCGTTTTTCGATGTGCAAACCAACGCGCCCGGTCCGCAAGGTAAGCTACCGCTGACCGAGGATATGCTGCTTAACGCGCCCAGCGGCGATCTGTTCGCTATGAGCCAAAACGTCGGCATGGGCTGGGATCCAGCCGAATTGACCCGCACCCAAGTGCTGATGCTGAGCACGCAAGGCGGCATTCGCGCTCCCGATGGCAAGCCGATCGCGTTGGGCTACCACACCGGCCATTGGGAGGTCGGCTTGATGATGCAGGCCGCCGCCGAAGAGTTGCGTGCCAACAACGGCATGCCCTTCGCGGGTTTTGTGACCGACCCCTGTGACGGTCGTTCGCAAGGAACCGACGGTATGCTCGATAGCTTGCCCTATCGCAACGATGCCGCTCAAGTCTTGCGCCGTCTGATCCGCTCTTTGCCGACACGCAAGGGCGTCTTGGGCATCGCCACCTGCGACAAGGGCTTGCCCGCGATGATGATGGCCTTGGCCGGCACCCCTAATTTGCCCTGTGTGTTGGTGCCGGGCGGCGTGACCTTGCCGCCCACCGAGGGCGAAGATGCGGGTACGGTGCAGTCGATCGGCGCGCGCTTCGCCCACGGCGAGATCACGCTCGACGAGGCGGCCTTGGCGGGTTGTTCGGCCTGTGCTTCGCCGGGCGGCGGCTGCCAGTTCCTCGGTACGGCAGCGACCTCGCAGGTGGTCGCCGAGGCGCTGGGTATGGCGCTGCCTCACTCGGCGCTGGCTCCCTCGGGCCAGCCGATCTGGCTGGAATTGGCGCGCGCTTCGGCTCGGGCCGTGCTCAAGCTCGAAAAGCAGAAGATCCTGATGAAGGATATTTTGACTTCCAAGGCGATTCACAACGCGATGGTGGTGCACGCAGCCTTCGGTGGCTCGACCAACCTGCTGTTACACATTCCGGCCATCGCCTACAGCGCTGGTCTGCCGCGCCCGACCGTCGACGATTGGAGCGAGGTCAATCGCAAGGTGCCGCGTCTGGTTTCGGTGCTGCCCAATGGCCCGGTGAACCACCCAACCGTGCGCGTCTTCTTGGCGGGCGGCGTACCCGAGGTGATGCTGCATCTGCGCAAGCTCGGTCTGCTGCACGAAGATGTTTTGACCGCGACCGGCATGACTCTGGGCGAGACGCTCGATTGGTGGGAGCAGTCGGAGCGCCGCAGAAATCTGCGCCAACAGCTGATCGATCGCGATGGCGTCGACCCCGACGACGTGATTATGAGCCCTGAGCAGGCCCGCGAGCGCGGCATGACTAGCACCATTACCTTCCCGACCGGCAACCTTGCGCCGGAAGGCTCGGTCATCAAGAGCACCGCCATCAACCCGCAGGTTGTCGATCCCGACGGTGTGTATCGCAAGCAGGGCCGCGCCCGCTTCTTTACGCGCGAGCGCGCCGCCGTGCAGGCCATCAAGAGCCACGGTCCCGACCGCATTATGCCGGGCGACATCATCGTCTTGGCCTGTGGCGGCCCTATGGGCACAGGTATGGAAGAGATCTATCAAGTGACCTCGGCGCTCAAGCATATCAGTTGGGGCAAAGATGTGGCGGTAATCACCGACGCGCGTTTCTCGGGCGTGAGCACAGGCGCATGCATCGGCCATATCGGGCCGGAAGCTTTGGCGGGCGGCCCGATCGGCAAAGTGCGCGACGGCGATATCATTCGCATCATTGTGGATCGCAACAACTTGGTCGGCTCGGTCGATCTGGTCGGCGAAGGTGATACGATCTATGGGCCGGAAGAGGGCGCTCGCGTCTTGGCAGCTCGCGAATCGCGCGAGGACCTTTCGCCTCACCCAGCTCTGCCCGATGATACGCGCCTTTGGGCGGCTTTACAGCAGGCGGGCGGCGGCACCTGGGGCGGTTGTGTCTACGATGTCGATGCCATCATCAACGCGCTGAGCGGGAAACGAGGATAGCTTTGTTGCATACGGAGGAGCGTGCCCAGCGCTCCTCCTTGCTTTTTTCAAGAATGAGGAAGCGATGAAGATCAAACGAATGGGCCGCACTGGCCTCAAAGTGAGCGAAATCTGTTTGGGCACCATGACCTTTGGCAATCAGGCCGACGAGGCGACTGCCTTTGCGATTATGGATGTCGCCGATGAGGCGGGCGTCAACTTCTTCGATACGGCCGATGTCTACCCCTTGGGCAGCGATCCGCATATGCTGGGCAGCACCGAAACGATCGTCGGCAACTGGTTGCGCGAGCGCAAAGCGCGCGATCGCATCGTTTTGGCGACCAAGTGTCATGGCAAAATGGGGCCCCACCCCAACGATCAAGGTCTGAGCCGCAAACATATCATCAAAGCCTGCGAAGATAGCTTGCGCCGCTTACAGACCGACTATATCGATCTCTACCAAGTGCACGCCTTCGATCCCGAAACGCCGCTCGAAGAGACACTGCGCGCCCTCGACGATTTGGTGCACGCGGGCAAAGTGCGCTATATCGGCTGCTCAAACTTCTTGGCTCACCAGTTGGCCGAGGCGCTCTGGACCAGCGATAAGTACAATTTGGCGCGCTTCGAATGCGACCAGCCGCGCTACAATCTGCTCTTCCGTATGATCGAAGACGAGATTATGCCGCTCTGCCAGCGTCATGGTGTCGGTATTATTGCCTACAATCCCTTGGCGGGCGGCATGCTGACGGGTCGTTATCGTCAAAACAAAGCCTTCGATACTAATACGCGCTTCGGCCTGAAAAATAGCGGCGAAATGTACCGCAAGCGCTATTGGAACGATGCGGTTTTTGAGGCGGTCGATAGCTTGGCAAACTTTGTGGAAGGGCGCGGCAAGAGCCTGACCCATGTCGCTTTGGCCTGGGTGCTGGCCCAGCCCGCTGTGACCAGCGCGATTGTGGGTGCCAGCAAGCCCGAGCAACTGCGCGATAGCCTCCAAGCTGTTGGCCTAGAACTTGATGCAGAAGAGCTTGAAGCGTGCGATGGGGCCTGGTTTAGCCTTCCGCGCGAACGCGACCCCTTCATTGCACGACGCTAAGCCTTGATCTGTTTGCTAGTCTGCGAATGTGGTGCAGGAGAACGAGGGAGAATTCCATGCAAAGTCTTCAAGAGATCCTTGCGACGATTGCCCAGCTTGAGGAAGAGCGCGAAGCGATTTATCGTGATGACCGAGTGAGCAGCAGCGAACATCCCCGCTTGAAAGAGATCACCAAGGAACTGGCCCGCCTATGGGATCTGCGCCGTCGGATCGAAGCCGCCCGTAGCGCTGGGCTCGACCACATCCCCGTTGAAGCGCCCGACGAGAATTCTATGAGCTAATTGTTATTGCTCTTGATGATGACACACTGGTGGTTGATGCTGCCAGTGTGTCGTTGACATGCTATGTAAGCTCGCAGGGCGCGCGACTTGCAATAGCCTATTTGATAGTTTGGCCTTCGTTAGAAGGAGGCTGGTTGTTGTGCCTTGCTTTTAGCGCTCTGGCGTCGAGTTCTCTAGCTTCCATGCCTTCCTCACCGCGTCCGCCTACGGCTACCAACATCCCATCCGCTAAAGCCTAATCCGATGCTTCTGTGGTGTGAAGCCGCCCGAAATCTCAACGCTACATATCAAATCCCTTTAATACGAAGTCCGCTTGAATCGTTGTATGTTGGGGGCCTTTCGGCACACAACTACAACACCCTGCTTACGGGCGAGCTGTTAGTAGCCGTAGGCGGACGCGCTAGCAGCCCTCTTTGGGGAAGAGACTGAGCCGCCAGAGTGCTGAAGTGATCAAACGGATTGGTATAAAAACGGATATTTCGCAATGGAACAAAAGCGAAAAAAGCTTCAGCAAAGTGGAGATTTCCTCTGCTTGTTTATGAAAGCGATCGATGGCTTTGTATAAGCATGGCCCCTGTAGCGATATCTGTGGAAATAGAAGGCTCGAACGCGCGTCTATAAGCTTGACGCGAGGGTCTTGACAGCTTAGGTAGCGAGTGCTAGTATCCCCGATTACGTTCACGTTTTGTTGGCCTTTTTACGGAGGGAGTTTTTATGATCGGGGAATTTAAGCGCCTGTTGATTGGGCGTCCACTTTCCACCGAGCAACTAGCCCACGAGCGACTCTCCAAAAAAACCGCGCTTGCGATTTTTTCGTCTGATGCGCTCTCTTCGGTTGCCTACGCAACAGAGGCTGTGTTGATCGCTTTGATTATGGCGGGTGAAGGCGCTCTTAATTTCGCCACGCCGATTGCGGTTGCTATTGCGGCCTTATTGATTGTTGTGGGTTTTTCCTATCGTCAAACCATCTTCGCTTATCCGCAGGGAGGCGGAACTTACATTGTTTCGCGTGAGAACTTGGGCCAGACCCCTTCCTTGGTGGCAGCAGGCGCTTTGCTGATCGACTACATTCTGACAGTAGCGGTGAGTATGTCGGCGGCGGTCGCAGCGATCTCATCGGCTTTCCCGGCCCTCGAAGTGCATCGGGTCGAGCTGGCGGTTCTGTTGATCGTATTGGTTTCATTGGCAAACCTACGCGGCATGCGCGAGTCGGCCCAAATTTTCACGCTACCGACCTACCTCTTCATTGTAAGTATGTTTGTAATGATCGGAACCGGTCTGTTTCAAGTCTTGACTGGCGGCGTGGTTCCGGCTCCTCCGCCTGCTGTGTCGCATATTCCGTCACATTTAGAGACGATCGGCTTTTTTCTGATTCTGCATGCCTTCGCCAATGGTTGTACGGCGCTGACCGGAATCGAAGCGATCGCCGATGGTGTTCCAAACTTTCAAAAGCCCGAATCGCGCAATGCCTCGATCACGCTGATCATTATGATCGTGATTCTGTCGTGTATGTTCTTGGGAATCACGACCTTGGCAGATGCTTACCATATTTTGCCCGATGGTAGCGCCAAGCCCGAGACGGCCAATTCGCAGTTGGCACGGGCGATCTTCGGCGCTGGCTCGCCATTTTATTTCTTTACCCAAGTGGCGACCATGCTGATCTTGATCTTGGCCTCGAATACGGCCTTCGCTGACTTCCCGCGTTTAGCCTACTTCCTCGCCAACGACCGCTTTTTGCCGCGCCAATTCGCCCAACGGGGCGATCGCCTGGTCTTTTCCAACGGGGTTGTGGCGCTCGGCACAGTCGCGGCGGGTCTGGTGATCGCTTTCGGTGCGCGCGAACAAGCGCTCTTACCACTCTACGCGATCGGCGTGTTCACCTCGTTTACGCTGTCGCAGTGGGGTATGGTGCAGCACTGGCGGCGTCTGCGCACGCCCGGCTGGCAACGCAACGCTATCATCAATACGATCGGGGCCAGTGTAACGGGTGTGGTCTTGTTGGTGATCGCGACGACCAAATTCTTCGATGGCGCTTGGGCTGTGATCTTCCTGATTCCGCTTGTTGTCTTTGTATTGCGCCGCATCAACGCTCACTATCGCAGTGTGGCCGCTCAGCTTTCGTTAGAGGGCGCGCCTATGCCGCAAGCGGTGCGTCGCCACACGGCTGTGGTCTTGGTGAGCGGTGTGCATCGTGGTGTGGTGCCAGCTATTCAATACGCCCTCTCGCTCGCGCCCGACAATGTGACGGCGGTCTATGTTGACCTTGAGCCGGAGGTGACGGCCAAGATCAAGCAGAAGTGGGAACAGTGGGGCAGTGGAGTGCCCTTGGTGGTTTTGCCATCGCCCTATCGCTCGCTTTTGTTGCCGATCAAGGAGTATCTGAGCGAGCTTGAATCGCGCTATGGTGATGACGTTGTAAGCGTGATTATGCCCGAATTTGTGCCGTCGAAGTGGTGGCAGTATATGCTTCACAACCAGACTGCCCTGCTAATTAAGGCGATGCTGTTGTTGCAACGCGGCACAGTGGTGATCAGCGTGCCCTATCGCCTGCACGATTAAATCGGCTGCCTCTTTGCTTGCGGAGAGATCAGAGCGTATGATCTCTCTTTTTTGCTGTCTGCAGCGCTGGCGCTATTCTGAGGTAGTATGTGTGCGTCATTGAAGATAACGTCACAAAGAGGAGTGACAGGCTATGGAAACAGCAGTAACAGGGCAGGTAGCGATCGTAACTGGCGGCGGACAGGGCATCGGGCGCGGCATTGCGCTGCGTCTAGCGCAGGACGGCTTTGATCTTGTGGTGGCCGATCTCTCGCAAGAGGCCGCCGAGCGTGTGGCCCAAGAGGCGCGCGCCTTGGGACGACGTGCGCTCGGCATCGCCGCCAATGTGCGCAGCGCTATCGATCGCGAAACGGTTGTTGATCAGACTCTCAAGCAGTTGGGGCGACTCGATGTATTGGTGAACAACGCGGCCATTCAGCGTGTCGCGCTGCCGATCGATGTAACCGAAGAGCATTGGGACAGCGTGATGGATGTGAATGCCAAGGCGGTCTATTTCTTTTCGACCTTGGTGCTGCGCCATATGGTTCAGCAGCGCTCGGGGCGAATCGTGAACTTGGCTTCGATGGCGGGCAAAGTTGCTAGCACGATTCAGCACCCGATCTACAATGTGAGCAAGGCCGCTGTGATCGCAATGACCAAAACCTTGGCTATGGCGCACGCCAAAGATGGTATTCGCGTCAATTGTGTTTGCCCGGGGGTGATCGAGACGCCCATGCAAGATGTGGTCGATCGCGAGTTTGCGCGCGTGACCGGGCGTGCGCCCGAAGAGATCCGCGCCGAGCGAGTGGGTCGTATCCCAATGGGTCAGATCGGTACGCCCGATGATGTTGCTGCGGTTGTTTCGTTCTTGGCTGGCCCCGATTCGCGTTATATGACGGGTCAGGCTATCAATGTAACGGGTGGCTTAATTACTTTCTAGGCTGGATACAGGGCTTATTCCACATACTGGTGCGGAATAAGCCCTGTTTTTATTGCATAACGTTTCTGTGCCTTGCGCGCCTCAGTCGTGAAAGCTTTCGTTGGCTGAGCCTGTCGAAGCCAACCTAGCTTCGCCCTCGAACATGACAGCTCTTGCAAAAAGTCTCCGTGCCTTGCGTTTCTCTGTGGTGAAACAATCGCTGACTTTCAGCAATGAACGCAGCGCTGCGCTGACAGCAAGCAGCCGAATGGAAGGACGGCCGATTTGGTAGCCGTAGGCGGACGCGCCAAAAGTCTTTGTAGCTTAGAGACCTTACCGCCAGAATATACACCACAGTGAATTTGTGAGCGCCCGTATTTGCTAGCTGTCTTGCTCTGCTGTCTGCTCGCTTTGGGGTGCTTTGGAAGCGCTCTTGCTGGCGCGGTTCATTGCGTTGACGATCTCGCGGGCGATGGCGGTTAGCAGGCCGGTTTCGCGCTGGGTTGGGGCGGCTCGATAGGTCAGCTTGCGCAGGCTGCGCATAATGCCTTCGGCGCGCCCAGGCTTGAAAAAGTCGATGCGGTTGAGCGCGAGATCGAGCGAGTAGAAGAACTGCTCAAGCTGGGCTGTGGTGGGCGGCGCGGCGCTCGTCTCAATCTCTTGGCGTTCGATATCGCCTAGGCTCAGGGCAGCCATACGCAGCTCGTACATTAGGATCAGCGCGGCTTGGGCTAGGTTGAGCGAGGCATATTCGGGATCGACCGGGATGCGCACCACGATATGGCAGAGATCGAGTGCGGCGTTGTCGAGGCCTTTGTCTTCGGGGCCAAAGACGATGGCGACCGGCCCGAGGGCGGTGCGCTTGAGCCAGTCGGGCGCGAGCGTGCGCAGATCGTCGTTAGAGAGCCGGTCGCTGCGCAGACGGGCGGTTGTGCCTATCACATAGTGCACATCGTGCAGCGCCTCTTCAAGGGTGGCATAGTGGGTTACGGTCTCCAGAAACTCGTCGCTGCGATGAGCGATTCCGGTGATGTGGTAGGGGTCGTATTCGACTGGATCGACCAGACGCAGGTTGCGCAGGCCCATGTTGCGCATGGCTCGCACAACACCGCCGATATTGACGGGATTGCGTGGGCGGTGGAGAACGATCACAATATCTTCAAGCATAATCGCTGTGGTCTCTTTTTCTTGCTAGATTTGTACAACATTGCCTCTATTGTAACGCGAGTTACGCGAAGGCCCGTTTTGTCTAGCTGCACCCTGTCCATGTTAAGAGAGCTTTGGCATCTGCTACCAAAGCTCTCTTAACCCCTTCTCAAATGATCTGTATGCGAGAAGCGCATGTGTGATATTGCAGTTTTGTGTGCTTTCTAACAAAAGTTTTGAAAAGCATTGTTCGCTTTGTTGCGGTTTGCACCTAGCTGAAATGGACAACGGAGGAGTTTACTTTGCGTTTTCGCGAACCAGTTCGGCCTGACGTTGCTTGCGAATCTGTTCGCGAAAGAGATCGATCACTAGCCATTGTCCTTCGTCATCGAGCAGGTACCAGTGGTCCCAGCCGTTGCACGATGGGCCTTTGGAATAGTAGACGCCGATTTTGTGAATCGAACCGCGCGTGCCATCGGGCGTGCGCAGAGAGCCATCGGCTAGCACGGTCGCGCTCTTCTCGATGCTCTTGTCGAAGTAGAGCGTTGTGCCGGGTTGAAGTAGGCCTGCTTCTAACAGCGCCCCGAAGGGGAGGCGCGGCTGGTTGCGGCGTGTTGCGTAGCGCCCGTATAGTTCGGCGTCGTCTTTGGCTGGTTCGATTGCCGCTAAGCGCTGGCGCGAGGGTTCGATATAGCTTGTTTCTCGCTCGATGCCGATGTAGTGACGCCCCAAGCGTTTGGCTACTGCAGCGGTCGTGCCCGTGCCCGAGAAGGGATCGAGCACGATATCGCCCGGATTGCTGCTGGCGAGCAGTATGCGGTAGAGCAGGGCTTCGGGCTTTTGGGTCGTATGCAGTTTTTCACCATCGATGTTGATCCGTTCTGGGCCGGTACAGATCGGGAGCAACCAGTCGCTCCGCATCTGTTTCTCGTCGTTCAACATCTTCATAGCTTGGTAGTTAAAGGTATATTTTTTCTGCTGGACGCTCTTTTTGCACCATAACAGCGTTTCGTGGGCGTTGGTAAAACGTACACCGCGGAAGTTTGGCATAGGGTTGGTTTTGACCCAAATGACATCGTTCAAGATCCAGAAACCGAGATCTTGCATTATTTTTCCGACACGATAAATATTGTGATAACTTCCGATCACCCAAATCGTGCCGGTCTCTTTTAAAACACGCCGACAGGCTGTGAGCCAGGCGATTGTGAACTTGTCGTAGGCTTCAAAATCGCTGAATTGATCCCACTCATCGTCAACCGCATCAACGCGGGTCATGTTAGGCCGCCACAACTCTTGACGTAATTGTAAGTTATAGGGTGGATCGGCAAAAATCAGGTCGACGCTGCGTTCGGGGAGCGTCGCCATCACTTCACAGCAATCACCTTGATAAATCTGATCTAGTACCACGGCGTCTTATCTACCCTCCTGCTCTGACTGAGCCAATAGTACCACAGCATTTTGTCTTAAAGCGCTTTTTTGGCCAACACGAGCCTCGTATATCATCAGTCGTTATGTATATTAGCTGATATATGGGTTTGAATAAATTCTCTTTCACTTCCTTTCATAACGAGCGAACATCATAACGAGCGAACACGTCTATAGGCCAGGCCTGCTCTGGGATCTTAAGTCGCGGAGCTGTCTTTTATGTTGAAACGATCGTGCCAACTATGAGTTGGGTTTTCAGCTCATACTCAACAATTTAATAGATATTGTCGAGATTTATTATCTGATAGCCTCTAGATGTGGCAAATCTCTTGATACATTTACGAATCTTCATTTTATGTAGCTTGATATTTGTCCCCTTTTCATCGCTGCAAGGTATAACGTTAAGCGAGATCATAGGGAGAACAAGATACGACGCAGCGGATCAAACCAATTGTTAATCTCTGGGTTGATCTCTGAATACAGGCATATCTGTGAGGCTGCAAAACTTGGCTTGAAGCCTTCTTATTCTAAAGGCAGCTTTCATTATGTGCTTTTAACCGGTTGGATAAGTAGATAGACCGATCGTTGGGGAGCTACCTTCAACTAGAAATGAAGCGGTTCATTTCACGAGCAAGAGGAGCGAGACCGTGTTGAACGAGATCTTTTCGGACAATATTATTAGCTTTCTTATCCATTTTGTTTTCAATCTTATTTCGATTATTCTGGTTGCCTATTTTATCTATTTCAAGCGCCATTCGCGTCGTGACCTATTAATGGCTTTCACCGCCCTTAATGTTGGTCTCTTTCTGGTTATGACCGTGATGTCAACTCAACAAACCGCTATGGGTGTTGGCTTCGGTCTTTTCGCCATCCTTTCGATTGTGCGTATTCGTAGCGAAGCGTTCAGCAATACCGAGCTGGCCTATGTGTTTATGGTCTTAGTCATCGCCTTGATCAACGCCTTCAATGTTTCCGATCAGACTCCACTTCTCTCTGAGTTGATCTTTGGTATTTTGCTGAATGTTATCGCTGTGACGCTGATTTATATTATCGATCACCCTCGCTTGATGCAGACTGTTGGTCGTAAGCAGATTACGCTCGACCGCATTCACCCCAATGATCAGAGTCTACGCGCCGATCTTGAACAGCGTCTTAATGTACGAGTCTTAGACTACGCCATCGATCATGTCGACTATGTTCGAGAGATTACGGTACTCAACGTTCGCTACGCTGACAATCCTGCAAACTAATACAAGCGCGTACATAGCGCTTGTTTCACTAGAAGGAGCTTAGCCTCTAGAACGAAAATATAATCATTTCGGCGACCTTGTCTGTCGAAGTAGAGCAGGCGCGCTCAACGTTGAACGCGCATAACTTTTTGTACGCAAAATTTGACGCAAAAAGACTAAATTGCTGCTCGTATAGCATTTTCAGTAGAACATTCGCAGCTAGGTTTTGTTCGATCTTCGCTCTCTCCAGCTTGTTGTTCATGCCTGAGCGTCGTGGTTGTAAGGATACCGAGAACGTGTTCTTTGGTTATTCGAGACGTATTCGCTTACAGCGACCTTCCGTCTACTATTTGAGGAGCTGCACATGGTTTTAAGACGTACTCGTTTACGCGCAAACAGAGGCACTCCCGACACGCGAAAGCCCGGCGCAAGAGCATCGCTCCTACGAGCTTTTGTCTTGTTTACTTTCGCCTGTGCGATTATTGCCTCAAGCTTCGGCCCAAGCGAAGTCTCTGCTCAGACAACCGTAGAATCACCGACGTTTGATCCTCCGCATGGTTTTTACACTGGTAATGTTCAGATCGAGATAAAACGTGCCAGTGGTTTAACGGTACGTTATACCCTTGATGGAAGTACGCCCACTCGTACTCATGGCACTATACTAAACGGGGGTTCCAAGTTTACGATTGATCAAACGACAGTTGTACGTGCAATCGCTTATAACGCTACTGCAACCTCGAATGTAGTTGCCAGTACCTATATCTTCTTGTCGGGCGTGCGTACACAGGCTGTTGGTAACAATGCTCCTGATGGTTGGCCTAGCCGCTTCGCGGCTGATGATATGGGCGATGAGGAAGAGCCTGGTCATAGCTGGTATCCTGCCGACTATGAGATGGATCCTGAGATTCTCAATGCTCCTGAATATGGCAACCAATTTGAGGCGGCCATGAAGGCTATTCCTTCGGTGTCGATCTCTATCGATCAGGATCTGTTGTGGAATCCGAATTACGGTATCTATTACAACGCCTTTGCTAAAGAGGGCGCTCCTCCTGATCCTTATAACAACCCGGTTAAGAATGGCTCTTGGGAACGCCCTATGTCGATCGAGTGGATCGACCCCAATAACTCGGCTGACCCGGGTTTGAATTTTAGCGTGACCGGTGGTATTCGTACCCACGGCCAAGCCAGCCGCAAGCCACACCGTACACCGAAGAAGAGCTTCCGTGTCTACTTCCGTAAAGGCTATGGTACGGGCAGCTTGAGCTTCAACATGTTTGATTTCGGCGACCCGGCCAACAAGTTTGATCGTTTGGTGTTCCGTAACGGTGGTAACCGCTCTTACCCCTACTTCGACCGTGATCAGCGCCGTGAGGCCGACTACATTCAAGATGAGTGGGCGCGCCGCGCTTGGATCGATATGGGCAACCTCGGTTCGCGAGGCACCTATGTCCACCTCTACCTGAACGGCCTCTACTGGGGCTTGTACAACGTGGCCGAGCGCGTTGATGAGAAGTTCCTAGAGACCTATTTGGGTGGCAAAGATAGCGACTATACGGTGATCTCGGCCGATGAAGATTTTGACGATATTCCGGTTGCGGATCCAGATGATAACTACTACTTTGATGTCTTGGAACGCGTCAATCAAAAGTATCCTAACCCCTTGGATGATGAGGACTATAACTTCATCAAGCAGCGCGTCGATCTTGAGAACTTTGCCGACTACTTTGTTCACGTTCACTATATCGGCAAGACCGACTGGCCGCATCACAACTGGAACGCCTATCGCAGAATGAACGGTGGCAGCGATAATCGACTGAAGTTCTACCCTTGGGACAACGATAGCGGTTTCAACAAACTCAACCAAGACATCACCTTGATGGAAGATATCAAGGGCGATCCAGATGCGCCTGTGCGAATCTTCCAGGGCCTTATGACTCATCCCGAGTTTCGCCATATCTTGCAGGATCGCTTCTATAATCATGTGCTCGATCCGAACGGCACGCTGACTCCGAAGAAGTGTGAGGCGATCTATAAAGAACTGATGGCGATCGTTGATCTGCCGATCATCGCTGAGTCGGCGCGTTGGGGCGACTATGTTCGCGATACCTATCCGCCTACAAACTCGACGCTCTTGCTCAAGACCTTCCCGGCCTATCTGCACACCAAGTCTTGGACGACCGATGATAAGGTTGATCCAACCCACGTTTACACCGACAGCCAACAATTAAGTTGGGAAAAAGTAACCGATAACCGCCTGACGGTCTACTGTCCAAACCGCAGCAATGTGCTGCTCTCGCAATATCGCAACAATGGCTGGTATCCAAGCGCAGAGAATACACTTTACCCGCCGAAGTTCTCACAACCTGGTGGCAAAGTATCAGAGAACTACGTTCTGCAGATCACCAATCCGATCACCAATGCTACTGCCGGCGATATCTACTACACGCTCGACAACAGCGATCCGCGCCTTGAGTTTGGTGCCGTTTCGCCGAAGGCCATCAACGGTGGCGATCTCGTAAACATGCCGATTACGGAAGTCACCCGTATCAAGGCCCGTATCTTCGACAACGGTCGCTGGAGCCCGCTGGTCAGTTACACCTTCTATCCGCCGCAGCCGTTTGAGAACTTGGTGATCACCGAGATCAACTATGCGCCGAGTGCAGTTGGCTTGCCTGCCGGTGAAGATCCCGAGGACTACGAGTTCATTGAGCTTTACAACAAGGGCCAGACCCCGTTGCGGCTCGATAACGTTTACTTCTCGAAGGGTATCAGCTATAAGTTCTCGCGCAACACAACCATCTATCCTGGCCAGTATCTTGTGATTGCGGGCAAGAAGCAACCATTCACCAGCCGCTATGGTTTTGAGCCGTTTGATACTTCGCGTGGTAAGCTCTCGAATGGCACTAGCGTGCTTGAGTTGAACCAAGCCCAAGACTCGCGCTACTACAACGTGCCTGGCGAGGTAATCGACTCGGTGCCCTATTCGTCAGGAGGCTCTTGGCCAACCGGCGCGAACGGTAACGGTTCGCTCTGTCTGGTCGATGTTAATGCCGATAATAGCAAGCCAGAGAGCTGGCAGGTTTCGAGCACACCTTTCGGTACACCCGGTGTCGGTGGCTGTGGTGCAACTGAAGTCGCGAAGCCGCGCGTTCAGTTCAGCCCAACATCGCTTAGCTTTGAAGAGCAAACCCTTAATTTCATCTCTGCGCCTCAGCTCGTCACCCTGACCAACACAGGCTCGGCACCGCTCAGCATTAGTTCGCTAACCTCGAACTCGTCAGAGTTCATTGTATCGGACTGTGGCAATTCGCTGGGCATCGCGAAGAGCTGTGTCATTCAAGTCAGCTTCAGGCCGACTGTTGTAGGCCAACGTAACGGTGAGATAACCCTAGTCAGCAATGCGCCTGGCCAGCCACACAAGGTCACTTTGTCAGGCATCGGAACGACCGAGACGCGTATCTTAACCGTTGCGCCCAATGCACTGGTCTTCGATCAGCAGCCTATGGGTACCGAGAGCGCTGCGAAGATCATCATGCTCAACAATGATGGTACCTTGGATGTATCCATCCTCGATATTAGCGTTACGGGCGACTTCTTACAGACCAACGCCTGTCCCGCCAAGCTCCTACCAGACCAGTTCTGTACAGTGAGCGTGAAGTTCAAACCGACGGCCCAAGGCCAGCGTACTGGAACGCTGTCTATCACCAGCAATGCGAACCCGCTTCCTTATGTGGTTAACCTCTCGGGTGGCGGTACAGGTGTCGCAGCGCTGTCTCTGTCGACAACGTCGCTCAGCTTCGACGACCAAGGCGTTGGCACAACCAGTGCCGCCAAGGCGGTGACCGTTTCTAACTTTGGTACCAGTCCAGCTACTATCACAAGTATCACGGTTGGCGGCAACAACTTCAAGCAGACCAACAACTGTGGCAATACGCTCGCGGTTGGAGCCAGCTGTACCATCAACGTGAACTTTACACCCAGAACCGCTGGCGACCTGAAGAGCGTGCTAACAGTTGCGAGCAACGCCATCAATTCGCCAACCACGGTCAGCTTAAGCGGTAAAGGCACCATTGGTGCGTCGCTCAGTCTGTCGGTTTCGGAGCTTGTGTTCGATAACCAAGTTGTTAATGCTCCGACTGCGGCCAGCAAGACGGTAACGATTACCAACAACGGCACGGCTGCAGCGACGATCAGCGCTATTACGGTTAGCAACAGCAACTTCAAGCAGACCAACAACTGTGGCAACAGTCTGGCGGCTGGCGCGAGCTGTGTCATAACCGTGACCTTTGCGCCGACCCAGGTTGGCGAACACAAAGGCTCGCTTACCATCACCAGCAACGCGAGCAACAGCCCGCACCTTGTCTCACTGATCGGTAAGGGCAGCGAGATCGTCCAAAGCGGCTACAAGGTCTATCTGCCTCTGGTTAAGAAATAAGTCCGCTCTCTAGGAGGTGTTGCTTAATAACAATGCCTCCTAGACTCTAAATCGTTGCAAAGCGCAGCCCTAAATCCGGGTTGCGCTTTGTTGTGGCATCAGCATCCATCCTCTCTAGAAGCGGCGGAAAGATTTTTACATAACATTCGACTTCTAGCGCGTCCGCCTACGGCTATCAAGTTGCTATCCACCCATTCAAGCCTGTACGCTTTTCGCTGACTTCATTGCGCGGCCTCGAGAGAGCAGCGCAGAAACAACGAATCTGCTCGGTGCAACCATTGAGTTTCGCTGCACTCGACAAGCCCTACTTCGAAGAAGAAGCTGTTTAGTAGCCGGAGGCGGACGCGGTGAGGAATGAATGGAGGCTAGAGACCTCGCCGCTAGAGCGACGCCCTACAGCGAGCGAACCTAACCCAGTGGCGAATCGATCCCCTATAACGCAAAGAGAGCTGATCGCAGCTTCGACCAGCTCTCCTTATTGTGTCTTGAAGATAGGCCTATTTGCTCAGCATATCCCACTCGACCGCATAGGCAGCCGCTTGGGCGCGCGAGGTGAAGCCCAGTTTGCCCAAAATATTGCTGACATGCACTTCGGCGGTCTTTTCGGCGATATGCAGCGCCTCGGCGATGGCGCGGTTGCTGTAGCCGCGCGCCACCAGGGCGATCACCTGCTGCTCGCGCGGGGTTAAGCCGCTGGCGTGAGCGTTGCCTTTCGCGGGAGTACGCTGTTGTTGGCTCTGTTCGCGCAGCAGAGCGCTGATCTTTTGCAGCTCGTGACTCGCGCCCAGCGTGGTGAACAAACCCTGGGCCGCATTCAGCTCGCGCATGCCCTCAGCCCGTTTGCTGACATTGCTGCTTTGCAGCAGCAGCTCGGCCTTGCGACGGCGCGAAAGCCCTTCGTTGTAGGGCGCTTCGCGCTCCTTCCACAGATTGATGGCGCGGTTAAAATGCTCAATGGCATCGTCGTAGCGCCGCTCGTGGCCCGCAACAAGCGCATAGATATCCTCGTATTGCAGCGGAACGAGCCAAGTTTCGTCGCAGATCGCACTCGCGATCGGCAGGTCGAAGCGATCGAGCATGGCCTGCACCATATCGTCGCGTTTAAGCTGATAGGCCAGCTCGAAGCCGTCGACAGCCCAGGTCAAGAGCTTATGGATCGGGCCATGGTCGCTCCAAGTTGACCACCAGCGTTCGAGGTAGATCGCGGCCTGTTCCAGATCATGCTTGGCGGCATACGAGCGCATCAGCACCGAATACGCCACTTGCATATAGTCATCGGCCTGATGCTCGTTGTTGTCTTGGGTGGCGCGCAAGGCTTCACCGATCGCCTCGTTAATGCGGCCTTGGCGGAACCAAACTTCGGCCAAGTAGGGATTGCCGTAACTGAAGTGGCGCAAGCCCTGCAGATCGATGCGGTTGGAACGGATAAACAGCTGTTCGGCTTCGGCCCAGCGCCCGGCCTCAAGTTCGAGCTTGCCGAGGCGGTTGAGCAGCATGCCCAAGTCGGCCTCTAAACCGAACTGTTGGGCAAACTCGATGCCTTCGCTAAAGGTCTGACGGGCCAAGCCGATCTGCCCCATGCTGGTGAAGGTGCCACCTAGGTTAATGTAGGCTCGCGCAGTGTCTAAAAGCATGCCGAGCTTTTTCGAGATCTCGAGGCTGCGCTGCAAGTGGCTGACCCCTTGGGCGCCGCCGCTCAGCGAAGCCAGCGCCACGCCGATATTGTTGAGCGCGTGGGCCTGAATGATCTCGTCGCCGAGCGCATCGGCGATCGCCAAGGCTTTCTGACCCCATTCGACGCTCTCTTGGTTGCGCCCCATCACCATATAGACGTGCGAGAAGGTGCTGTAGGTCATGCCGAGTTCGATGCTGGGCGGCTCGCTCTCTTGCATACGCAGGGCAGTATTGAGCACCTCGAAGGCTCCATCGAAATCGTCGCGCTCCCACAGAATGCGGGCCGAACGTCGCGCCATATCGCCTGCTCGCAAGCGGTCGCCGCCCTGTTCGTACAAAGGCTGTGCCTCGCGCAGGGCCTTCATCGCGGTCGATGTGTCGCCCAAATGGTAGGCCGACTGCGCTAACTGGAAGAGCAGTTCGGCGCGCTCGAGCGGATTGTCGCCTTCATCCAATTCAAGCGCCAACTGATAGCCGCTGACCGCCTCGCGATAGGCGTAGAGCCGTTGAGCGCGCTCGGCTGCCATACGCGCGTATTGCGAAGCCTTCTCAAGCTCGCGCGCTTGGTAGGCGTGATGAGCGAGCTGATCGATCTCGCAGGCTTCGGGGCCGCGCTCCTCAAGCGCTTGCAAAACTTTGCGGTGCTTCATACGCCGTTCGCGCCCGAGCATATCGTCGTAGAGCGCCTCGCGAATCAGAGCGTGGCGGAAGCGGTAGCGATCCTCATCGTCGGGCACCTCGACCACAATGTGGTTCGCCACTAAGGTATCGATAATCCGCAATAGCTCGGCCTCTTCCATATCGAGCAGCCGCAAAAGCAGATCGAAATCGAAGCGTCGGCCAACGATCGCAGCGTAATACAGCACCTCAGTGGTCGCCTCGTCGAAGCCAGCGATGCGAGTGAGAATGCTCTCTTTGATCGAGGCAGGAATAGCAAGGTGATTGATGCTCTTGCCCTGTTCCATGCCCTGTATCAACATATCCAGCTGACCGTTTTGGATCAGCGATTTAACGATCTCTTCGATAAAAAATGGATTGCCCTCGCTGTGGCTCTCGATGACATCAATAAAGCGCCCGGACACCGGGCGCCCCAACATAGTCTCCAGCATCTCGCCCAGCGCTTCGCGCGAGAGCGGCTCTAGACGAATCTCGTCGTAAAGACGTTCGCGGGTGAGATAAGCCAGCAGAGAGGTCAGCGGGTGACGACGATGGAGCTCATCGGCGCGATAGGTCGCGAGCAGCAGAATACGTTCTTCAATCAACACGCGGGCCAGAAAGCGCAGCAGCTCTTGGCTGGTCTGGTCCGACCAATGAATATCTTCAAGTACAATGATACGCACATGCTCGGGGTTAAGCGGGCGAATAATCTGAGCGATACCTTCAAACAAGCGCCGTTTCTGGGCTTGGGTATCGTCGTTATTGCTTACCGGCGTCACCAACGAGCGTAGCTCGGGAACCAAGCCTGCCAGATCGCTCAGCCAAGGCCCGGCCGCTTCAACAATCGTTTCGACGCCCTGCTCGCGCACGCACATACGAATCACATCTATAAATGGGCCGTAGGGTAAGGCTGGTTCTTCGTCGTAGGTGCGCCCCACCAGCAGCTCGACATCGCCCTGTTGGCGCGCCTGTTGCACAAACTCATGAACCAAGCGCGTTTTGCCCATGCCCGCTTCACCTGCAATCGTCACGATGCGGCCCATGCCGCGACGGGTTGCTTGTAGATGTTGTTCTAATTCTTTAAGTTGGTTACTACGACCAATTAAGTGTGGTGCCAAAACGCCCATACTGATCATAGTTTTTGTCCTTTGTACACCTTTAACCTCTACGCCCTTAACCACACGCTAGCATACGGCATGCTCGTGCCCGATATTGAAGCGAAAGATATAAGGAGGAATTATATCTCTATATAGTTCATTGTAATAAAACGCACACCAATCGGCAAGCGACTATGGAAGGATTTATTGCTTTTTTTCCGCTACCTGAAGTGCTGGAATTACTCAGCATACAAGCCACAAAGTCTACAGCTTGCTTGGCCCATAAAAGAGCTTTCACCACACGAGAGATAAAGAGAGGAGCGCTGCTACGAGCGCTACAGCCTTACGCTCAAGCTTCACTCCAAGCGTAAAGTTGTCAATATTCCCTCTAAAAAACTCAGTGACTCATTGCCTCTGTGGTGAAAAATCAGCAGTGCGAGGGCGGAACTTGAAAGGGGGAATGAGAGAGGTGAGCGTTTGAGGCTCACCTCTCTGGTTGGGCTAGGGTCGAGCGCGCTGCTTGAGCCAGGCTTGGAAGTCAGCTTCGATGTCTTCGCGCCAGACAGGAACGTCGATCTCGCCGCTAGTATAGCGCCCTTCGGCCAAGCGCTGCTTGCCGAACTCGTCGCGCACCCGAATGGCTTCGCTCTTTTCGACCACTTCGCGGGCCAGATGGGGCGGAATGGCGATGATACCGGTCGGGCTGCCGAGAATCACATCGCCGGGCAGAATGGTCGCCTGATCGATGCGGATCGGAATGTTGATGCCAGCCAGGGTCACCTCGGCGATCGCAGTGGGATCGAAGCCGCGCACATAGAAGTTAACGTTGTTGAGCTTGGCAAGCCCTTGGTAATCGCGGATTCCGCCATGGATGACGGCCCCAACCTTAGTGCGGCTCGCCACAGCCGTGCCGAGATTGTCGCCGACCACGGTGCCATCTTTGACCTTGCCGAAGATATCGACCACCATGATGTCGCCCGCCTGCAGCGTCTCGATGATCCACGAGTTTTGACCGCCGATCTGGCCGCGCCCTTCGGCGAGACCCGTCTTCTGTATGGCGTCGTGGTAATCGGGGCGATGGGGCAGAAATTGAGCGGTGACGGCTCGCCCAACCGTGATCGTTCCGGGGTGTGTTTCGATCCAGCTGCCCGCAAATTGGTGATGGTAGCCGTGTTCGCGCAGCACGCCCCATGCCTCTTCGGTGGTCACCAGCTTCATGCGCTCCAAGAGATCGTCGGAGATGCGCGGGCGGCCATCCTCAAAGCGCTCGCCGTCGTATTGGGCGGTCAGGGCGATCAGATCTTCGCGCGTGGGTTGAATATGCATGCCATCCTCGTTGTTCTAAAGATCGTGTTTCCAGCCCAACAGTCGTTCGGCTTTGGAACAGTCGTAGAAACCGTTTCGGCCCGATAGATCGCCGCGCAGCTCTACCTCAGGGAAGTATTTCTGTTTCAGTTCGAGCGATGGAATATCGGTGCTGGTGGTCGGCGAAACGATGTAGAAGACCTCGTGGCCCACATAGCTCGCTTCGATGGCTGCTAGGTTGGCCCGCACCACCGCTTCCAGCAGACAGTAACCCCAGAGATGGGCGGCGTCGTGCTCGGTCACATCCGCAAGCGATGTTTTTAACTGGGGCTGTTGCGGATAGACGCCGTGATAGCGCAGGCTGGCGATGGTGAGATCTTCGTAGCGGCGCACCAACGAATCGGCTTGGATCTCGCAGATCCATTTCGATAGGCTGTAGGGATCTTCGTTGTAGGTCGGGTGCTGCTCGTCGAGCGGGAAGTAGTCGTAGCGCGGCCAGCGACTATAGACCGCGCCCGTCGCGTTGATGCTCGAGGCCTGACAGATCTTGCGGATACCGTTTTTGACAGCCGCCATCATGGCGTTGTAGCTGCCGACCACATTGTTGTTGTGAACGATATAATCGGGGTGGCTGCGCGGCGAGGGAATGGCCGCCAGATGGATGAGAGCATCGCAGCCTTTGAAGGCGCGTTCCAGCGCGTCGTAATCGCTGATATCGGCCTCGATGTAGCTTACTCGCTCCGATTCGATGATCTGCTCGGGTTTGCGCTGGTCGAGGCTCACGACGCTATGGCCGAGGGCGTGGGCTTGTTCAACGGTGGCGCGTCCGACCCGACCGCTTCCACCAGTAATTGCAATTCTCATAACTGTGTACCTATGTTGTTGTGTTGTTTGGCTCTGATGCGTAGACGGCTTCCATCAAGCCGCGAATATAACCGATCGCATACAAACGCCCAAAAGACGAGTAGCCAGCATGTTGGTTGCTATCGCCCTCGACGGTCGGCACATGGTCAGGGCGCAGCACACCCTCGAAACCGATCTCTTTATAGGCTTTCATACAGGCCAGCATATCGGTCTTGCCGTCGTCGTGCCAGGTCTCTTCGAAGTCTTCGGCTGTGCCGCGCACGTCGCGGAAGTGGACAAAGAAGATCTTGTTTTGGCGTCCGAAGTGACGGATAGTGGCGGGCAGGTCGTCGGTCATCAGGGTGAAGTTGCCTTGGCACATGGTGATGCCGTTGACAGGGCTGGGCACCATATCGATCAGGCGCTGAAAGTTCTCGACACTGCGCATAATCCGGCTCACCCCGCGAATCGGCGAGATCGGCGGGTCGTCGGGGTGCATGGCCAACTTGACTCCGGCGCGCTCGGCTACGGGCACAACTCGCTTGAGGAAGTATTCGAGGTTCTGCCAGAGCTCGTCTTCGCCGATCGGGCCAAGCTCGGTGTTGGGGGCATCTTGCATGAGCGCATGCTTGTAGCTGGTTACCACCGACCCACCGCGCGAAGGCGTTGTGGTGCTGGTGCGCATCCAGTTAAAGTCGGTCATCCATTCGTAACACCAGACTGGAATACCCAATCGGCCCATATTTTCCAACAGGGTGCAGACCGTATCGATCTCGGCGTCGCGCCCGGGCAAACCGCGCTTCGCGAGGTTGAGCGGCGGGCGAGCCTCGATCACCGCCAGCTTAAAGCCAGCGTCTTCATAGGCCTGCTTCATACGCAAGAGGGGCATGTAATCCCAAGGGGCGTCGCTGCCGTTGAAGGGTTCGTTGAAGGGCAAGCCGCCCACAACCCAATCGATGCCTGCCTGTTTGGCAAGCCGCCACAGTGGAGTAGGGGTGGTAGGTAAAACTTCCGCTATCTGCATCATTGCAATCAGCCCTCTTCTAGAGAAAGTGGTGTGTGCCTTATCATACGCGAAGAGGGCCAAGATGTCACATTGTTAGCTGATCGATGATGCAGCTCTTCTGGAAGCGAAAAGTCGATTCAATGGGCCTCCCAGATCGATCAGCATTTTCAGACCAACAAAAGGCAGAAAGGCCCAGTTGAGATTCCACATCGCCAAAACGAAGCCGAGCAAGATCGCGAAATAGAGCACGCCGAAGCGCTGCATGCTGATATGGATCCATTGGTCGCCTTGGGCGAAGCTGGCGGGTCGAGCCAACAGTGCATCCGACCTTTCTGTCCTGATAGCAAATCCGCTTGTTCACTTTTTGGCGGAGAGCTCTCACCCATCCATTCGGCTTCTAGCGCGTCCGCCTTCGGCTATCAACATCCTTTCCAAACATTCGGCTGCTTGTCTGCCTGCACCCAAGCGCCCCCTGAAAAGCCAAGCGAGCGTGCCGATCTACTATCAAATCTGTCGAAGGCCAAAACACCAAGTGTTTAACCGGGTTTCGTATGCTGTTGCTTGTGAGCGATTTCGTGCGACAGCTCTCCTCGTGCGAAATCGAGGCGAGTATGCCAGCCTTTAAGCGGCTTTAAGATGCTGAGGAGCGTTTGTTATGCCAGCGCAGAATGCTGAAGGCGATAAGACCTGCGATCAAGCCACAGCCCTTGGGTTCGAGGCGGGAATAGTGTTGTGATCTGGCGCGCAGCTCGACATAATTGCCGACAAAAACCTCCTGAGGCTTGACGATAATCGTGTCGCGGTTGCTGTCGATCCTGCCATACACCACCAGCTCGTCGCCCACCTTGAAGCCCGTAAAGCGTTGGTTCGAGTTCCCTTCCGTATGAAGATCGCCGCTGAATGCGTAGCCAGACTGGATGCGGAATGTTCCGCCTTGCATCTCTAGCTCGAGCGCTGGACTTGTATTCGACTCAAACACCCAGCTCTTTTGGCCTTGCCCGTCGCTTTCACTACGCTGAGTTTGGTAGGCCACGAAACCATATTTGTTCGTAAAGTTGTTCGGGCTGACCTTTGCGACGACGATAAAGCTTTCTTCGCTATCGGAGAGGGCGGCCGAGCTGAGGGTCGCATAATCGATCGGCGTAAGCGAGAAGATCTCGGCTTCGGGCGGGGCACCGTTTGGCAGAATATGGACCAGGCCGAACGTGATCAAGCCTATCAGCGCCGCGAAGCAGACCTGCCAAGCGAGCACCCCCTTGGAAAGTAATTGAAGTTGAGTCCGTTTGCTGAGTCTTGTAAACATCTCTAGATCCTTGTCGGCTTGTCTGAAGTTTGTTGATTTTTTCGATAAGCCGTCTTTTGAGATCGCCAGATCTTCTTTTTTTTACTATAATAAACAGTGAAGATACGAATTTCCTGCTGCCTAAGATGGTATTTGGCAGGTATTCCGCAATGTTTTTCCGAATGCTAAAGAATACAGTCATTCTAAGCCTAGATGGTATGGCTCTACCTGCTTATGGTGTTCAAATGATTATATCTAAAAATTGACCGTACCAATATTGCAATGGTATTATTATGCGGAATTATCCCCTTCGATAGGATGGAAAGCGTTTGAGTACCCGTATGAACCAGGGCAGTCATAGCATACAACCTCCGAGCCGCAAGTTGGGTGCTCTTGCCACCATAATTGGCTTAGCTCTTGTATTTGGCATTGCGATTGCCGTCAGCCCGGCACCTTCGGAAGAGCCGCAACGGATCTTGAGTATCGGTTTAGCGCTCGCGACGGGAGACTTGGGTGATCGAGCTTTTAACGATAGTGCTTATGCGGGTTTACAACAAGCTCAGCGCGCCTTTGGGATACGTTTTCGAGTCGCGCCTTGGAAAGGTAGCTCCGGTCAGTACCAAAATCTGCGCGAGCTGGCGGAAGAACAGCACGATTTAATTATTGCGATCGGTCAAGAGAATACCGATGTGGTCGCCCATGTGGCGCAGGAGTATCCTCAGCAGCGCTTTGCGATCATCGACAGCGCGGTAGATGCTCCTAACGTCAGCTCAATCGTTTTTCGCGAGACCGAGGGTGACTATGTGGCGGGAGTACTCAGCGCTCTTTTGAGTCCAGATGGCACGGTCGGCTTTTTAGGTGGGGCCGATATTCCGTTGATTCGGCGGATCGAATATAGTTGGGCCGAGGGAGTCCGTTCGGTCAATCCGCAAGCCCAGATCCTTTCCTACTACGTGGCTGGCAAAGACGACTTCAGCGGCTTTAACAATCCCGATAAAGGCTTGCTAATTGCGCAAGAGATGTATGAGCGTGGGGCGCGTGTGATCTATGCGGCCGCCGGGCGCAGCGCACTGGGCGCGATCAGTGCCGCCCAAGAACAGAAACGTTTAGTGATAACGACAGGTTCTGATCAACGCTGGATCGCGCCATCGGTGGTGGTGACCAGTCGCACAAAAAACATGGATGCAGCGGTGGTATCGCTGATCGCTGATCTGCGCGATAACACGCTGCAAGCTGGCGTTCACACCCTCGACTTGAGCACCAATGGCGTTAGCTTAGCCCCGCTCGATGGCAGCGGTCTGAGTGATCCTGTGGTGATTGTGCCGCCCGATATACGCATGAAGGTTCGCGATACGGAGCAGGCATTGATCGAGGGTACGCTTCAGGTGCGCGAATACTCACCCTAAGCACTGCCTCGAACGGCCTAACACCATATTCACTTAAAGATGCCCGTTCTTGCAACGCGAAAAAACGAAAATCGGGGAAAGATTCATAGTCACGTTCCGCTCTTTCGAAGACCAAAACCGAGAGTGATCAACCGGATTTGCTATAAGTGCAATCTGTTCAGATCGTGAAGAATGGTTAGTAGTGGAAATTTAGAAATGGAACTCGCTTTGAACAGAAGCGACCTAAAGTCTATCTTTCACCTTCAAGTAATCGTTGACATGAGCCACAATATCAAAACAGGGACGATTGGAAGCACGCACCCATGAAACATCTTTGGCAGCAAGCATTGCTCTGGTGGACTCGCCGTCTGAGTCACCAAATTATTGTACCTGCGGTGCTTGTGACACTCGTCTTCTTAGCGGCGCTTGGTTTTGTAGCTTTTCAACTTGGGCAGCGAGCGGTTGTTGCCCAAGTCGAAGCGCGTAATCGTCAATTGGCCGTGCAAGTCGGCCACGAGATTAATACCTTTTTCCAAACTCAACTTGATACTTTACGCCTGCTTGAACCACGCCTGCTCGATCGAGCGGAGCCAGATAATCAAATACAAGCACTTAGAGATCTACGCATCCATTTCCCCTACACCTACAACGATCTCTATTTAATCGACCCAAAGACCCAGCAGACCATGGTGCTAACGGGTACATTAAGCGATGTGCTTGAACGCGGGGTTGCGTTTGAAAAAGGCTGGGCAGGCTTCGAACAGAGCGACACGATGCGGGCCACGCTCGAGAAGCGCCAGATCACGATCTCGCCCGTCAGCTTCTCGCCGATCACCAATGCGCCTTCGGTGACGATGACCTTGCCGCTCGATAGTTGCGCCGACCAAGCTGACTGTGCAGTCGACATGGTGCTGGTCGCCCAGATCGATCTGCGCTCGTTTTGGACCAAAGTCGATAGCATCGCGATCGAATCGGGCAGCGTGAGTATCGTCGATGAGCGCGGTGTGTTGCTCGCTCACCCTAACCGCCAGCGGGTTGGCCAGCAGATCGACCACCAGCATATTCAAAAAGCGTTCGAAGGCTATGGCGGCACCGCTATCTATAACTACGATGGCGTCACCTACTTGGCAGCATATGCGCCGATCAGCAATCTCTTGCGCTGGGCTGTCTTAGTCGAGCAAGATCGCGACTACGCCCTCAAGCAGGTCTGGCAGATCGGTTTTTTGACCACCATGGTGACGATCTTAAGCGGTGCGAGCCTCTTTTTGCTGCTCTCGAGCGTGGTTGAAAAAGCCATCATGCCTGTGACGAGCCTGAGCGATACGGCCGCTTCGATCGCTATGAGCGGCAACTTGCGCGGCGAGCTCGGTCAGAACTTGATTCCGCATACATCGAGCAGCAACGAGATCGGCATCTTGACCGATTCGTTTAACCAGATGATCAAGCGCTTGGCAGAGGCCCAAGCCGATCTAGAGCGCTGGAATGAAGAGCTTGAACAGCGCGTCGATAAGCGCACCTCGCAGCTCCATACCGTGTTGGAAGTGGCCCGTATCAGCAGCAAATCCTTGAACGAGCAAGATGTGCTCAACACCATGCTGCTGCAGATCGACCGTTTGGTATCGTACGATACAGCCACCATTATGCTCTTAGACGAGAGCGGCGAAGTTCTCGAGACGGTCGCCCATCAGGGCACAAATAAACCCGTTACGCGCCAAGTCGTTTCGATCGACGAATTCCCGCTCAACAAAGCGGTGATCTTAGAAGCCGCTCCCCAACTGGTGAGCGACACAAGCCGACATCCGCTCTGGCGGGTGCGCCCTAGCGATCAACTTGAGCGCGGCTCGTGGATCGGTGTGCCCTTAGTGGTGCAAGATCAAGCCATCGGTGTGATGGGCCTGTTTAAGCAGCAGGTCGGCTTCTATAGCGAGGAAGATGTTACGATTATCGCCGCCTTAGCGCGCCAGGTCGCGGTTTCGATCGCCCACGCTCGTTTATATGCCGCTTCGGTACAGCGCGTCGAACAAGAGCTGAACGTCGCGCGCCAGATCCAGCGCCACCTCTTCCCGACCACGCCGCCCTACATCACCGGTTTGCAGATCGCCAGCTTCTATCATCCGGCCCGCGAGACGACCGGCGACTTCTACGTCTTCATCACACCGGCTCACGAGACGCAGCACTACGTTGCGCCCTTCGGCTTGCTGATCGGTGATGTGTCGGGCAAGAGCCTGCCTGCTGCGCTCTTGATGGCTATGGCCCGCAGCGCCCTATCGATGGCGGCCCACAACCGCCCCTTCGATCCGGCCGGAGTGATGCAGACCGCCAACGAAGTCTTGGTGGGCGAGATGCCGCCGGGCAGCTTCGTTGCCAGCACCTACATGATCTTCGACCCTTACACCCAGAGCTGCAATCTGGTGAATGCAGCTCAGCCTTCGCCGCTGCTGGTGCGCAAGGGCAAAGTCACCATGCTAGAGGGCATCGGCAGCCATCTCCCGCTCGGTATCATTGACAAACCCTCGTACAGCACCGGCGGCATCACGCTAGAGGCGGGCGACTTGATCATCTGTTATACCGACGGTGTGATCGAGGCCTTTAACCGCGCCAAAGAGATCTATGGTTTCGAGCGTTTGGAACAAGCTGCCAGCGAAGCCTCGTTACAGGGCTTAAACGCTTCGCAAGTGGTGGAGTATATTGTCAACAGTGTGGTGCGCTGGATGGGCGATATGCCGCAACACGACGATATCGCGATTGTAACGATCTGTGTTGAGGAGGCTTGGACGATGCGTGTTCAGAACTAAGCCAAGCCCGATTTCGCCTTTGGCGGAATGTATCTTCTGTATTGTGGGGATGTTTGCACGCTTATGCGCAAACATCCCCCATCTATTTTGCAGATATGTTGTTATACCAAATCCGTTTGATCGCTTCAGCACTCTGGCGGTTTGCTCTTTTCCCCAAAGAGGGCTACTAGCGCGTCCGCCTACGGCTACCAACAGCTCGCCCGTAAGCAGAGTGTTGTAGCTGTGTGTCGAAAGGCCGCCCCATCCACTTAAAGACCTGTCGCTTTCGCAATACGTAAAACAAAAATAGTCACGTTCCACTCGGCCGAAGGCCAAAAGTAAGCGGTCTACTCGATTTGATATCAGGCTACGTGAGACTGTGGGCGTCCGTCGCGCTCGATGCGGAACGCGGCGATGCCGTGCTGGCGCGCTAGCCCGATTGTCTCGTAGGAGCCATCGACCAGCACTAGTGCAACGTTCAAACCACGTTGGCGCAAGGGCAAAATACTTGCGAGCAGATCGGGTCGCTCGCCCCCCACAAAGACCAAGGTGCTGCCCCAAGCCAAACGCGCGCTCACGCGCTGCAACAGCGCAACCAAGTCTCCCTCTTGACTCATATCGAGTCGCCCCAAAATGCCTAGGATATCGATCAAGTGCGCACGACCACTGCCTACTGGCAACACAATCTCGCTCTGTTCGCTGAGCGGATCGTAGCCGCTAGTGCAGAAGCCGACCGCTTGGCGCTGCTCGATCAGGTGGGCCACGATCGAAGCCGCCGCTGTAAGAGCACGTTCCATATCGTCGTAGGCGAAGCGCGAATGGTACTCTTGCAAGCCGAAGGCCAATGCCACCACGGTTTCGAGCGCGATAGCGGGCTGATAGCGCCGCACCAAGAGCGATTGGTTATGGGGCGGCTGGCTACTGGCGTAGCGGGCGCTGTTCTTCCAGTCGATGCTGCGAATACTATCGCCCGGACGATAGTTGCGCACGCCTGTGGGCTGAGCGGGATCGACGAACAGACTGCTGCGATTCGGCAGCGAACCGAAGGGCAGCGAGGCGGGCAGCTTGAGTTCGGCTAGGGGCAGAATGCTTGGGTAGACGGTGACCGCGACTTCGCCACCGCCATCGAGGGCGCGCTCGCCCAAGCCGAGTACATCGCCTGTGCGCAGGCTGAGCGGCCCCAGCTTGTAGTAGCCGCGTCTGCTGGGGTGCAGTTTATAGCTGAAGCGCCGCTTTTCGCCCGCCCCTAACGAGATGACTTCGCGCACACCGGGCGGGCTGAGCAGGGCTGGCGAAGCGCTTTCGTGCAGCGAGAGCCAGGGCACGGCCAAGAGGCCAGTGTTTTCTATTTCGAGCTCGACGGTGGCCTGCTCGCCCGGGAAGAGCGCGGTTGGGGCACGACGTTCCCAGCGCAGATGCTTGCTGCTGCGGTTGAGCCAGAAGCGTGCTGCGACCTGCAAGCCGACCAACACATAGAGCAAATAGAAGAATAACTCGCTGCGCAGCACTGCCGCGACGATCAACAGAATCAGGGTGAGCCAAAAGAGATCATTCATGATGTTTCTGCTTGGCTAAGCTACACCGGTACGTCGATCTCTGCCAAAATAGCGTCCAGAATGCTTTGGGCGTTGCGTCCGCGCAGACTGCTCTCGGGGCGTACCAAGAGACGATGGCCTAGCACGGGCTGAGCCAGCTCTTTGACATCGTCGGGGATAGCGTAGTTGCGACCGCGTAGCAGCGCGAGCGCCTGCACGGTGCGGAAGAGTGCGAGTGTGCCGCGCGGGCTTGCGCCCAGCGCCAGATCGCTATGTTTGCGGGTCGCTTCGACGATCTGCACGATATAGTTGCGCAGCTCGGGCGAGACATGTACCTGCCACACTTCTTTCTGTAATTGGGGCAGATTGGTGCCGTCCACGACCTGTTGCAGGCTGTGAATAGGATGTTCGCCTTCGAGCGTTTCTAAAATACGCAGTTCTTCTTCTGCCGAAGGGTAGCCGAGGGTGATACGGAGCAGGAAGCGGTCGAGTTGAGCTTCGGGCAGCGGGAAGGTGCCTTCGAATTCTACCGGGTTTTGGGTGGCGATCACCAAAAAGGGTTGGGGCAGACTGTGGGTCACACCGTCAACCGTCACTTGCGACTCGCCCATCGCTTCGAGCAGGGAGCTTTGGGTGCGGGGCGTAGCGCGATTGAGCTCGTCGGCCAGCAGAATATTGGCGAACACAGGTCCTGGCTGGAATTCAAACACGCCTTGGGCTTGGCGATAGACCGATACACCCGTTACATCGTTGGGTAGCAGGTCGGGTGTACACTGCAAACGGCGGAAGCGTAAACCGAGCGATTGAGCCATTGCGCGCGCCAGCATAGTTTTACCCACGCCGGGCACATCTTCCAACAGCACGTGGCCGGCGCACAATAGTGCCACCAAGAGCTTCTCGATGACGGATTCTTTGCCTACAATGACGCGACCGACGTTGCTCTGAACAGCACGAGCAAAAGGCTCAACATTGCCTAATGCAACACTACTATCTGTCATATCTCACTTGTTTCGGCAAAAAGGGTGCTGGCTTGATTGTAGCATCGTCGTGCTTTCTGCGCAATGATAGAGTTTTGGGCGCTCAAACTCACAACAATGCCTCTTCGACACGCTGCGATCTGGTGTGGTGTATGCGATTTGGCCTCTAGAAAGCAAACCAGATACACGCTTTCTTCTGTACGCAGCTTAATGGATCGTGTGACCACCAACCGTAAGCGGATTACGAACTAGACCAAGGTTTTAATGAAGTAGTAGGAATCGTTTTCGTTGCTTGGGTGAATGGCGTAGCCCATTTTGAGTTTGAGCGCGTAGTTTTCGCGGCTGGTAACAGGGCTGCGCGAACGAACTTGGTAACAGCCGTGGTCGGCGCAGTAGTTAAGAACGTACTCTTGCAAGGTTTGGCCGATCCCTTGGCGGCGATAGAGCTCGAGCACTCCGAAGGCTTCGATATAGCCTTCGCGCAATACTTCGCCCTCGCTGTTATAGATCGGCGGCCGTTTCATATCGCTGCCGATCACTTGGATCAAAAAGTGCAGAAAACCGACGCATTCATTGTGTAAAAATGCCCCAAGTAAAATCGAACGCTCTGCATAGCTTGGACGCATTAAGACATAGCGCCTCTGTTGAAGTGCGTCGGCTGTGGCTAACAACTGCTCATACTCTGGGGTGCCTGACAATACTTCACGAATAGCAAGCCGCATACACTCCTCCTAGCTATAGACAGAGCCGCTTTCTAAGGCCTAGTTACTTCAAGATACGGCTCTAAAACCTCGTAGACTTATTCAGGTACGATCTGGAGCGTTGAAGGAATATGGTGTTGTTTGGAATGCCGATATTATAACAAAGAAACGCTTGATTGGCCTCTTATTTCTCACGGCAACCTGTTGATCGCAATGCGCTAGGCCATAGAGTTTGACTGCTTATTACTTATTTGGCTAAGCTTGTTTAAAATCCGCTAAGAAAGTCAGCCAAATAAAGTTGGAAGATGGTACAATAGAGGCTGAGCAGAACTCGTGCTTCGCGTGTAAGCCTCAAAATTCAAGAGAAAAAGCTATGCCTTATAAAGATATGCCGCTTATTTGTCAAGCTTGTGGTTCGCAGTTCTATTTCACAGCCGGCGAGCAAGAGTTTTATGCAGATAAGGGCTTTTTACACGAGCCTACGCGCTGTCCGAAATGTCGTTCAAACCGTTCTTCGAGCGGTCGATCTAGCTCGCGCGATGCCAACTCCGCGCCTCGCCGCGAAGATCGCTCGCGACGCAATCTTAATAGCAAATCGTAGTGGCTATAGGCACTTCTATCAGCCCCAACCAGCGAGACCTTCCGTTTTGTATTCAACAAACTTGGGAGGTCTTGACATTTATCGCTGGTCTGGTTCGCCTTGCGCGCCAACAAGCCTGCTAAGCCCTGCCCTCTAGTCTCCCAGCGCAGCACCATAAACTTCACTCTTCAGCTCTTCTCCCATCTACTCAGGCGTAAAACAGGCTTACCCTCCATTCGGCCTCTAGCGCGTCCGCCTTCGGCTACCATAGCGCTGCTCCTCCCATTCGGCTGCTTGCCGTCCGCGTTGTGTGCTAGCTATTAGCAAAGAGGTTTCAGCACAATGTGTGATAGGCTTCACCACAGGGACACTGAGACACTGAGTTTTTTAGGGAGAATATTGACAACTCTAGGCATGGAGCGGAGCTTGAACGTAGCCAGTAGCGCTTAAAGTTCCACTCCATTCTCTTTAGCTCTCAATGCCTTAGTGCCTCAGAGGTGAAATATTCGTGTCTCGTGTGGTGAGCTTAGGGTTGGCTTCGACAGGCTCAGCCAACGCTAGATTGCACGCGAACGCCTCATAGCCTCTCTTTTCTTAAAAGTCTCCGTGCCTTAGTGCCTCAGAGGTGAAATATTCGTGTCTCGCGTGATGAGCTTAGGGTTG
>Ga0207867_1000143_pt1 | contig 85774 bp, 69 predicted proteins | sample HigsolmetaAR206D_FD_184838 | JGI IMG/M metagenome (GOLD analysis project Ga0207867, IMG submission 184838) | Ionic liquid and high solid enriched microbial communities from the Joint BioEnergy Institute, USA - AR20-6-D (SPAdes) (version 2) ...
GCCCATGCTGGTGGCGATCTCCAGGGCCAGGTCGAGGTCCTTGGTCCGGGCGTTGCCCTCCTCGATGCGGCAGAGGAGTTGATACAGCCAGCCGCTGCCCTCGCGGCAGGGGGTGCACTGGCCGCAGGACTCGTGCTTGAAGAAGCGGGCGATGTTGCGGGCCACCGCCACCATGTCCGTGTCCTCGTCGAAGACCGTGGGGCAGGCGGTGCCCAGGCCCAGGACGTTGAACTTGCGGCCGATGTCGAAGTCCAGCGGCGCGTCGAACTGGTCCGGGCCGAGGATGCCCATGGAGACGCCGCCGGGGATGGCGCCCTTGAACTTCTTCCCGCCCCGGATCCCGCCGCAGTACTGCTCGACCAGGTCCTTCAGCGAGATCCCCAGGTCGAACTCGAAGACGCCGGGGCGCTCGACGTGGCCGCTGACGCCCATCAGTTTCGTGCCGTAACTCGGCGGGGCGCCCTGGAAGGAACTGGGCGTGCCCATCGTGTGGAACCACTCCCCGCCGTTCTCGATGATGCTCGGCAGGTGGGCCAGGGTCTCGACGTTGTTGATGATCGTGGGCTTCATGAACAGCCCCTGGATCGCCGGGTAGGGGGGCTTGTTCCGCGGCCAGCCTCGCTTGCCCTCCAGGCTCTCCAGCAGGGCCGTCTCCTCCCCGCAGATGTACGCCCCGGCGCCGCGGTGCAGGTGGCAGTCCACCTTCCACGGCAGGCCGCGGTTCTTCGTGGCCGTCCCCCGCAGCAGCCCGGCGCCGCCGAAGACGCCGTTCTCGTACGCCTCGCGGATGGCGTTCTCCATCACGCGGGCCTGGTGGTGGTACTCGCCGCGGATGTAGATGTACGCCGTCTGGATGCGGCAGGCGTAGCAGCAGATGGCGATCCCCTCGAGGACCAGGTGGGGGTCGAAGTCCATCAGGAGCCGGTCCTTGAAGGTCCCGGGCTCGGACTCGTCGGCGTTGACGGCGAGGTACCGCTGGCCCCCCTCGCCGTTGGCGTCGGGCTTGGGGAGGAAGGTCCACTTCAGCCCGGTGGGGAAGCCCGCCCCGCCGCGCCCGCGGAGCATCGACTTCTTGACCTCCTCGGTCACCTCCTCCGGGGTCATCGTCTCGATCGCCTTGCGGAGGGCGACGTAGCCGCCGGTGCGGACGTACTCGTCGTAGGGGATGGTGCGGCGGTTCTTGGGGTCCCCGAAGGGAGGGGTCGGGATCCGCTTGGTGAGGACGGGCTGGTCGAACTTCGGGGTGTAGGGCACGGGGGTACCTCGGGTCTCGGAGTCGCAGTCACCATCACCGGCCGGGGCTGTCCCTCTCCTTTGTCCTTGTCCCGCCCTCCCCGTTCGGCCGGTGTTGTGAGGGGCGGATTGTAGGGCCGCCGAGCCGCGGGTTTAGAACCGGGCCGGGGCTCGCGCGGCCGCGTCCGGTCCCCACCTTCCGCGGCGTGCTTCCCGACCTCCGGCTGGCGCACCGGGCGGCCGGCTCCGCCGCCCGGTGGGCCTCGTAGGCCGCGACGAGAAGACGGTTTGACGGTTTGCTGCGCCTTCGTGAGGCGGGCGATCCCGTCGGGCACATCCCGCCCGAGGTGGTCGAGATTCATCCAACCATCGCACGTCGCCAGATGCGCGCTTCCGGTGCTTCGTGGTCCACGTGCGCCTCGCGCTCGCACTGCCCCGGCCGTACCGTCGCACGCCGACGGAGGGGCTGCGCCGCGACGAGGCCGCGGGCGATGCGCCTGGTCCTCCTACGCTCTATGGATGGCGTCAATACACGACGGTCCCGCCGCGGCCGAGGCCGCCCCGCCCCTGCCGCCGTCACCTTCCGGCCGCGAGATCGTCTTCCAGGTCCGCGGCGTCACGAAGGTCTACCAGATGGGCGAGGTTGAGGTCCCGGCCCTCCGCGGCGTGGACGTGGACCTCTACCGCGCCGAGTTCGTCGTCATCCTCGGCGCTTCCGGTTCCGGTAAGTCCACGCTGCTCAACATCCTCGGCGGCCTCGACGCCCCCACCAGCGGCGCCGTCCGCTACCTGGGCCAGGACCTCACCGCCATGGACGACGCCGCGCTGACTCGCTACCGGCGCGACCACGTCGGCTTCGTCTTCCAGTTCTACAACCTCGTCCCCAGCCTCACCGCCCGCGAGAACGTTGCTCTGGTGACCGATGTCGCCCGCGACCCGCTCCCCGCCGAGGACGCCCTCGCCCTGGTCGGGCTCCACGAGCGGATGGACCACTTCCCCTCACAACTTTCCGGCGGCGAGCAGCAGCGCGTCGCCATCGCCCGCGCCATCGCCAAACGCCCGCAGGTGCTGCTGTGCGACGAGCCCACAGGAGCCCTCGACGTCAAGACCGGCATCGTCGTCCTCGACGTCATCGACCGGGCCAACCGTGAACTGGGCGCCACCACCGCCGTCATCACCCACAACGCGAGCATCAGCGCCATGGCCGACCGCGTCATCCACATGTCCGGCGGCCGGATCTCCGGCATCGACGAGAACCCCACCCGCGCCCGCGCCCAGGACCTCTCCTGGTAACCGTTCCGGACTTCGACTCTCCACGCTCCACCTTTCACTTTCCACTTTCCACTTTGCGATCTCCGCCCGTGTCCACGCTCGCCGTCAAACTCCGCCGCGACCTGTTCCAGATGTGGCCCCAGGCCCTGGCGATCGCCGTGGTCATCGCCTGCGGCGTGGCGACGCTCGTCATGTCGCTGAGCACGATCCGCTCGCTCCAGAACGCCCAGGACGCCTACTACGACCGCTACCGCTTCGCCCATGTCTTCGCCCGGCTCAAGCGGGCCCCGCAGTCGCTCGCCGCGAGGATCGCCGAGATCCCCGGCGTCGGCCAGGTGCAGACCCGCACCGTCGCCGCGGTCAACCTCGCCATCCCCGGCATGGCCGAGCCCGCCGAGGGACGGCTCATCTCCATCCCCACGACGCAGGCGCCGCGGCTCAACGACCTCTACCTCCGCGCCGGCCGCTTCCCCGACCCGACCCGCCGCGGGGAGGTCCTCGTCCACGAGGCCTTCGCCGAGGCCCACGCCATGCGCCCCGGCGACACCCTCGACGCGATCATCAACGGCCGCCTCCAGACTCTCACCGTCGTCGGCATCGCCCTCTCCCCCGAGTTCATCTATCAGATCCGCCCCGGCGACTTCATCCCCGACGACCGCCGCTTCGGCGTCCTGTGGATGCCCGAGACGGAACTCGCCCCCGCCTTCGACATGGAGGGCGCGTTCAACGACGTCTCCCTGACCCTCCTCCGCGGCGCCAGCCAGCAGGCCGTGATTGACGCCCTCGACCGGCTCACCGAGCCCTACGGCGGTCTGGGCGCGTACGGCCGGGAGGATCAGACGTCCCATCGCTACATCACCGACGAGCTCACGCAGCTCCGCGGCATGGCGATGCTCCCCCCGTCGGTCTTCCTCACCGTCGCCGCGGGGCTGGTCAACATGGTCTTCACGCGCCTCGTCGGGGCCCAGCGCGAGCAGATCGCGGTGATCCGCGCCTTCGGCTACTCCCGCGCGTCCATCGCCCGGCATTACCTCGCGATGGTCCTCGTGGTCGCCGGCGTCGGCGTGGTCCTGGGGATCATCGGCGGCGTGCGGCTTGGCTCGGCCGTCGCCGGCCTCTACGCGCGCTTCTTCCGCTTCCCGGATTTCCACTTCCTGCTCGACTTCCGCGCCGTGCTGATCGCCGGCGGGGTCACCGCCGGCGCCGCGGCCCTGGGCGCCCTCCGCTCCGTCGCGCGCGCCGCCGCGCTCCCACCGGCGGAGGCGATGCGCCCCGAGCCCCCGCCCTCCTATCGGCCGACCTTCGTCGAGCGCCTCGGCCTCCAGAGGCTCCTCACCAGCGCGGCCCGCATGGTCCTGCGCGACCTGGAGCGCCGCCCCGTCCGCGCCCTGACCTCCACCCTGGGCCTGGCCTTCGCCACGGCCATCCTCGTCATGGGCGCCTTCTCCACCGACGCCATCAACGAGGTCCTGGACTTCGAGTTCTTCACCTCCCAGCGTCAGAACGTCACCATCACCTACGTCGAGCCAGCCTCCGGGAGCGCCCGCTTCGAGGCTCGGAACCTCCCCGGCGTGCTCCATGCCGAGTCGTTCCGCGCCGTCCCCGCGCGGCTGCGCTCCGGCCACCGCGAGTACCGCCTCGCCATCCTCGGTCTGGAGCCCGATCCCACGCTCCGCCGCCTCCTCAGCGCCGACCGCGCCGAGGTCCCCCTGCCGGAGGACGGGATCGTCCTGACCGCCAACCTCGCCGACATCCTCGGCGTCCGTCCCGGCGACGACCTGACCGTCGAGGTCCTCGAAGGCGAGCGGCCGACCCGCACCGTCCGCGTCGCGGCCCTGGTGGACCAGCTCATCGGCACCGCGGCCTACATGGACATCCGCGCCGTCGGCCGCATGATGCGGGAGGGCCCCACCGTCACCGGCGCGTTCCTCGCCGCCGACCCCGCCATGCTCGACGAACTCTACGCCACGCTCAAGGAAACCCCTCGCGTCGCCGGCGTCACCATCAAGACCGCCGCGATCGAGAGTTTCCAGGAGACCCTCGCCCAGACGATCATCGTCATGCGTCTGATCAACCTCTTCTTCGGCGTCTCCATCGCCTTCGGCGTCGTCTACAACAGCGCGCGCATCTCCCTCGCCGAGCGCTCCCACGAACTCGCCACCCTCCGCGTCCTTGGCTTCACCCGCGGCGAGATCTCCGGCATCCTCCTGGGCGAGATGGCCGTCCTGACCCTCGTCGCCATCCCCATCGGCCTCGCCCTCGGCTATGGCCTCGCGGCGTTCGTCACCACCGCCCTCGCCACCGAGACCCAGCGCATCCCCCTGGTCGTCTATCCCTCCACCTTCGCCTTCGCCGCGTCCGTCGTCCTGATCGCGTCGCTCCTGTCAGGTCTGATCGTCCGCCGCCGCCTTGACCATCTCGACCTCGTCGCCGTCCTCAAGACCCGCGCGTAACCCTCTTCGTCACACCCCTTCGTTCGGCGTTCTTACCTGCCGGACGGCCACGACGCCCCTGCGCGGCGAAGCCCACCCGCCGGCCTCGTTGCTTCACCTTTCCTCTTCCCGGCCCTTCCCCTCGATTCCCCTACACTGCCCACCGCACGATGAACCCCCGGCTGCGCCGCATCCTCTACCTCATCATCGCCCTCGCCATCGTCGGCGCGATCGTCTATGCGCTCCTCCCTCGCCCTGTTCCGGTGGACCTCGCCGAAGTCACCCGCGGCCCGCTGACCGTCGTCGTCGAGGAGGAGGGCGTGACCCGCATCCGCGAGCGCTACGTCGTCTCCGCTCCTCTGGCCGGGCGCATCCGCCGTATTGACGTGGACCCCGGCGATCCGGTTGAGGGCGGTCAGACGCTCCTGGCCGCGATCGACCCGGTCGAGCCGACGCTCCTGGACGCCCGCGCCCTGGCCGAGGCCGAGGCCCGCGTCCGCGTCGCCCGCGCCGCCCTGGAGCGGGCCGGCCCCGAGGTCGAGCGGGCGCAGGCCGCGGCGGAGTACGCCGAACTCGACCTCCGGCGCATGCGCGAGGCCTTCGAGCGCGGCGCCGCCAGCCCGCAGGAGGTGGACCTCGCCGAACTCACCGCCCGGACCCGCCGCGCTGAACTCCGCAGCGCCCAGTTCGCCGCCGAGGTCGCCCGCTTTGAACTCGAACTCGCCGAGGCCGCGCTCATCCGCACCCGCCCAACCGGCGAGAGCCCCGGCGAGCCGCAGCCCTTCGAGATCCGTTCGCCAGTGGACGGCCGCGTCCTCCGCGTCCTGCAGGAGAGCGCGGCCGTGGTGAACCCCGGCACCCCGCTGGTCGAGGTCGGCGACCCGACGGATCTCGAGATCGTCATCGACGTCCTCTCCTCCGACGCCGTCCGCATCCGCCCCGGCGCGCCCATCACCCTGGAGCGGTGGGGGGGCGGCCGGCCGCTGCGTGCCGCCGTCCGCGTCGTCGAGCCCGCCGCGTTCACGAAGATCTCCGCCCTGGGCGTCGAGGAGCAGCGGGTCAACATCGTCGCCGACTTCACCAGCCCCCCGGAGGAGCGTGCCGGCCTCGGCGACGCCTACCGCGTCGAAGCCGCCATCGAGGTCTGGTCCGCGGCCGATGTCCTCCGCGTCCCCACCAGCGCCCTGTTCCGGCACGAGGGGCAGTGGGCCGTCTTCGTCGCCGACCGCGGCCGCGCCCGCCTCCGGGCGGTCGCCATCGGCGAGCGCAACGCCCTCCACGCGGTCGTCCTCGACGGCCTCGAGGAGGGCGAACAAGTCCTTACCTATCCGAGCGACCGCATCCGCGACGGCGTCGCCATCCAGCGCCGCTCCTGAGTCCGGCGGGTCGCCGCCCCTCCGGCTCCCCGGCGTTCGAACGCAACCGGTGCCAATCAGGCTCCGAATCGGGTCGCCGAGTTGACGAAAGCCCCCGCATTGGCGACACTTGCGGCCCCGCTTCGCCCCCATTCCCCTGCCTGACGGACCCGGCGACGCCCGTGTCCGCCGCGGCAGGGGCAAAAAGTGGCACAATCGGGGCCGCGACCGTCTGTCCGGCAACCCGCCGCGTGCGCGCGACGGATAGACGGCCACGGCAAACTGACCCCTGATCCTCCCCCCCGCCACGCCCTCCGGGCCGCGGCGGGGCGGCGTCCCTCACGGAGTACTCGACAATGGCGGCTCGCAGCGGCAGCGGAACTGGCATGGCGGTGGCGGTGGCGATCCTCGGGGTCTTCACCCTGGGCCTGTTCATCACCACCGTCATCTTCATCAGCAAGACCAACGCCACCCGGCGCGAGTACGCCACCCTCCAGCAGGAGGTCCGCGACTACATCCGCGACGACGAGCGGCAGAACGACAGGATCACGCAGATCCGCGCCGCCGCCGCCGCCGAGGGCAAGAGCGTCGTCGGCTACCTCAACGACTCCATCAAGACCGCCATGCGGATCACCACCGGCGACGAGTCCGGCACCATCGCCGACCTCAGCCGCCGCGTCTCCTCCATCCAGGGGGCCGACGCCGGCGGCCTCCTCGCCGTCCTCCGCGACCGCGACCTGCAGATCGCCAACCTCCAGAAGCGTGCCCAGGACGCCGAGGACGCCCGCAACCGCGCCCAGGCGGACCTCCAGAACAGCGTCAAGCGCGTCGCCGAGCTCGAGGAGGCCCAGCGCCGCGCCCTCCAGGCCATCAACGACGACGTCACCGTCACGATGGACGAGGTTGACAAGTACCGCGAGGACTTCAACCAGGCCAAGGCCGCCATGGAGCAGCGCGTCCAGCGCATCGAGGAGCAGGCCCGCATCCGCGAGGCCGAACTCACCGGGCAGATCCGCGAACTCCAGCAGCAGGCCGCCATCGCCACGGACACCATCAAGAAGCTCCAGGAGCAGCTCCGCGGCAAGAGCTTCAAGCCCGGCGACGAGTTCGCCCTCGTTGACGGCGAGGTCATCGGCGTGGACACCGCCTCCGGCCAGTACTTCCTCAGCCTCGGCGCCAAGGACCGCGTGACCCTCGGCATGACCTTCGAGGTCTACCCCGACGCCGGCACCATCCGCCCCGACGAGGTCACCGGCGAGTACCCGGCCGGCAAGGCCACCCTCGAGATCATCCGCGTCGAGGAGGCCTCCTCCGTCGCCCGCGTCGTCCGCGAGAAGCGCGGCAACCCCATCGTCCGCGGCGACGTCGTGGCCAACCCCATCTACGACCCCAAGAAGGTCTACAAGTTCCTCATCTACGGCAACTTCGACGCCAACCGCGACGGCGTCTACACCCCCCAGGAGCAGGCCGAGATCGAGGCCATGATCCGCGCCTGGGGCGGCCAGGTGGTGGATTCCCTCTCCGGCGACATCGACTTCCTCGTCCTGGGCTCCAAGCCCGTGCTTCCCCCGGCTCCGCCGAGCACCGCCCCGGTCGCCGTCGTGGATGAGTACGTCCGCCTCCGCCGCGTCGTCCAGGAGTACGACCGCCTCTTTGAGCAGGCGCAGGCCACCGCCATCCCCGTCCTGAACGAGAACCGCCTGCGTACCCTCCTCGGCGGCCGCTGAGCCGGCCCACCGGCCAGGTGCGATCCGCCCACCGAGGCCCGCCAGGCATGTCCCGACGCAGTCGCGGCTCCCTGCCCGCGTGGCTCCACACGCCCTTCTACCTCGGCGTGCGCATGGCGTGCGCCGCCATGCTCACCCGCGGCGTCGGGCCCAACCTCCACACCGCCGCCGCGTTCGGCCGGCGCTTCGCCCACGCGCGCTTCAACCGCAAGCGCCTCGCCCGCGCTGTGGACAACCTCGCCGTCGCCTTCCCCCACTGGTCGCGCGACCAGCGCGAGCACTACGCCATCCGGGCCTACCAGCACCTCTTCATGCTCATGGTCGAGACGGCGTACGCCCCGCGCCTGCTCACACAGGGCGGCTGGTCCGACCACCTGCGCCTGGGCGACCTCGGCCCCTCCGTCCGCCACCTCCTCGCCGGCGCCGGGGAGGAGCGCCGTCCCTGCATCCTCATCACCGGCCACTGCGGCAACTGGGAACTCCTGGGCTACACCATGGCCCTCCTGGGCTTCCCCGTTCACGCCCTCTACCGCCCCCTCGACCTCGCCCCGCTCGACCGCTGGGTCCGTGCCACCCGCGAGCGTCAGGGCCTGATCCTCATTGACAAGTTCGGCGCCACTCGGATCCTCCCCAGCGTCCTCGCCCGGGGGGGCGCCGCCGGCTTCGTCGCCGACCAGAACGCCGGCGACCGCGGGCTCTTCGTCCCCTTCTTCGGCCGCCTCGCCTCCGCGTACAAGACCATCGGCCTGGTCGCCATGCGCCACCGCGCCCCGATCATCTGCGGCGTCGCCCGCCGCCTCGTCTGGGAGCGAGACGCCGCGACCGAGGCCCTCCCCCCGCCCGTCGCCGACGAGGACGGCAACGGGAGCGGTCGTGGGGGGGGAATCGGCTTCCAGCACTGGCGGGGCGAGGGCTTCCGCTACCGCATCGACGTCACGGACGTCATCCACCCCGAGGAGTGGGACGCCTTCCCCGACCCCCTTTTCTACATCACCGCCCGCTACCGCCGCGCCATCGAGACCGGCGTCCGCCGCGCCCCCGAGCAGTACCTCTGGATGCACCGCTACTGGAAGAGCCGCCCGCGGCACGAGCACCTCGGCCGTCCGATCCCCGCCGCGCTGCGCGACAAACTCCGCGCTCTGCCCTGGATGACCGACGAGGAGATGGCCCGCATCGAAGACTGGACCCGGCGCGACACCGCCGCGCTCGCCGCGGCAAGTCCCCGCTGACTCCCCCCACCGTGGGCTTCCAGCCCGTGCCCCCCCTCCCCCCCTCCCCTCCGCCTTCTCCTTCGTCTCGTCCCGTCGCACCGATCCGCCGACCGGGCTCTTCGCCCGGCTCTGCTCTCCTTTTCACGTTGGCGAGACATCGGACGTCGAATGAGGCCAATATGGTCTCAGACCCTCCCCCCTCGTACTCCGTACTTCCGTAGCGCAGTCCCCAGCCCGCCCTCGCCGCCCCTCCCTGGGGCCGTGATCGGGTGCCCACCCGGCAGCCCGGCCTCGCCCCCAGCGCGATGTGCGTCCTCGCGCCCGCGGCCCTTGCCCGGCGAGATCGGCCGCGTCATCCTCTATTCATCAGGCAGGCCGCCGATCCCGCCGGTCCGATGGATCGGGGTGCGTACCATCGGCCTGCCCGCTGCGCGCCCCCCGAGGTGTGGGCCGCCGACCTGCCTCTCGGTCCCACCGGCGCCCGTTGCCCACATCAACCTGGAGCCCCCTCCGTGCCTGAAGACGGACGTTTAGACGGCGTACGAGTTCTCGTAGTTGACGACGACCCCGACGTGCTGGAGGCGATCGGCACCGCCCTTCGCGCCGAGGGGGCCGAGACCCAGCTTGTCCGCGACGGCAACGCCGCCGTCGCCGCGTGCCAGGAGGACCCTCCGGACATCGTCGTTCTGGACATGATGCTCCCCAAACGCTCCGGGTTCCTCGTCCTCGAGAAGATCAAGGGGCGTGAGGACAGCCCCCTGGTCATCATGATCACCGCCAACGAGGGCCGCCGGCACCAGGCCTACGCCGAGAGCCTCGGCGTGGACAAGTACCTCCTCAAGCCTGTTCCCCTCGAACGGCTCATCGACGTCTGCGTGGAACTGCTCGAACGCGAGGAGGCCGAGGAAGAGGAGGCCGAGGAGCCCGGCGAGCCCCCCTCGGCGCCTTCTTCCGCCCGCGGCCGCGCCGCCGCGGCCCGTAAGGCTGCGGAGACGGAGGAAGAGGAGGAGGCCGAGCCCGAATCCGAGCCCCCGACCGGGCGTAAACTCCGTCCGACGTCCGCCACGCCTCCCCCGCCCCCGCCGTCCCCCCCGGGCCCGGCCCGTCGCAAGAGGAAGTAGCACTTGGCCCGACGGAGACAGATCTACCTTGTGAAGCCCGCCGGCGGCGGTGAAGGGGGCGGTCGCCCCCGCTCCGGTTCCGGCGCCCCTCCCAAACTCGAGCCCCTCGGTCCGCTGCGTGACGTCATGGACCGCATGGCCCGCTACAACACCGCCCCGGATGGCTCCGGCCCCGATGGCCTCGGCGAGAGCCCCGGCATGGCCCTCCTCTACGGCCCCGGCTACAACGTCGAGATGCCCGCCTCCACCGACGAGGTGGGCCAGGCCATCGTCACCCTGCTCGACGAGGACATCGCCTGGAGCGTCCTCGGCCGCATGTGCAAGGAGCAGGGGTGGATGATGATGGACCCCGAGACCGGCCGGACGTTCGGGGGCTGAACCGATGCGGCGCCGGTGCGGGGACGTACGTTTGACAGCAGCGGGGGCCAACGCAGTGCAGTGAAGGATGCGTCATGCCGCAGGAGACCAAGAGCCACGCGGAGGTCGGGGGTAGCGGAGGGGTCGAAGGGAGCGGCGAGCGCGCGTCCCTGGCCGGCTTCGCCGCCGACCTTGCCGACGACGCCACCCGCTTCGACGTCCTCGAAAAGGCCTTCGACTACCGCGGCGACGTGACTCTTCGGCTCTCCGACGGCCGCACCGTCGAGGGGTACCTCTTCGACCGCCGCCGCGGCAACGGCGCGGCCGACTCGTTCGTCCGCGTCATGACCGCCGCCGGGGGGGAGAAGGTGCAGGTCCCGTACAGCGAGGTCGCCCGCATCGAGTTCTCCTCCCGCGACCCCGCCGCGGGCAAGAGCTTCGAGACGTGGATCAGGAAGTACATCGAGAAGAAGACCCGCGGCGAGGCGGCGAACATCGAGTCCGAACCGCTCGAATAAAGAATCATCGAGGCCGGACGCGACAGGCAGGACGCCGCGGCCGCCCGTGCTCCGGCCCCGCGTCAGTTATCGTGACCTTTCCGTTGAGGAAGCAGGCTCCAGAGGTTCCAGACCCATGCCCACGTACGTCTACGAGATCCTGGATGAGCATGGCAACGGCACCGGCCGGACGTTCGAGCACGTCCAATCGATGAAGGACGCCGCCCTGACGAAGCACCCCGAGACGGGCGAGCCCGTCCGCCGCGTCCCCCAGGTCCCGATGATCGCCGGTGACTGGTCCCCGCTGAAGACCGCCGGCAAGCTCAGCAACAAGAACCTTGAGCGTCTCGGCTTCACGAAGTACGAGAGGAAGGGCAAGGGGTACATGGAGCGGACGGCGGGGAAGATGGGGCCGAGGGCGATCAGCGCGGAGTGAGCGGCCTTCGGGACTTCGCCTCGTCGGATTCCTCCTCGATCAGGCGATAAAAGATGCAGACGAACGGCGCGTCCTGCTGGTGGCGCGGCTCGAAGATCATCGAGCAGAGGAGCCACCCGCCGGCGCCCTGCGCGTTGAGTTGGTCCTCCAGCCTGGGGCCCGCGGGGCCGGGGAGGCGAACGACCTTGTATTCGACGCGCTTGTCTTCCTTGGGCTTGTTTGCGTTGGACTTCTCTTCGACGGGCGGCGCCACGGTTCTTCTCCCTTGTGCGAGGCTTATGGCTGCTTGAGGAGATCCAGGAGCATCCGGAGCGTCGGCTCCTCACTCGGCGGGTGATCGATGAACCGGTCCACCGGGTCCGACTCCTGGAGCGACGGGTGATCCGGGTAGTACGTGGCGATCCAGTTCCTCGCCCGGTCGTACAGGCCCTTGTCGCGGACGAGCCGGCGGATCTCGGTCTGCATCTCAACCGCGTTCGGCGTGCTCAGGACGGTGGGGATGTTCACCAGCGCCCTGGCCGTCTCCGGGTCGTTCGCCATCAGCGCGACCGCGGCCTTCGATTCCACCGCCCGCTTCCCCATCGCAAGCCGCTGGTACATGGCGACCCGTGCGCCCTGGTCCGACCCGATCCCGAGCTTCCCTCGTCCGCCGACCTGGATCTCGGCCAGCACCTCCGGCGTCCAGATCGGGTCGTCGTGCGCGGGCTGTCCCGACCCCCACGTGCGCTCCCCGCCGTTCTCGTCGTAGTACACCCGCTTGCTCGTCGGCACCCAGAAGAACTCGTTGCGCGCGTAGCCGATCCGAAGCTCGTACATCTGCGACCGCACGTTCTGCGCCAGCGACAGGCCGATCATCGACTGCGTCGTCGCCACGACCGTCTCCCGCATCTCGCGATGGCACCCGGTCAGGATCACCGCCGGCGCCAGCAGGAGCGCCGACGCCGTCACTCGCATCCTCCACCGGCGGGCGCCGCGCCATCGTCGCGACATGGTCTGATCCTCCATCAGCGCGGGGTCACGGGGCGCGGCCCGCTCCAGCATCCTCGTAGACGGGCGCGATGTTCACGTGGAAGCGTCCATCCTCGTACGCCGCGGCCTCGACGAGAACGTCCGTCCCGGGATCGACGCACACCGACTGCCGCGCCGCCGTCCCGATCAGGAGGCCGCTGACCGCGCCACCGGCGCCGAGCAGCACGCCCGTGGCCTCGACCCGCTCCACGGGGGCGTGCGCCGCGGAATCCTCCGTCGGAGCGGCGGACGCCACGGTCACGACGCCGATCCCCAGAATGAGGTGCCTCCGGCCGTCGGCCCCATCCCAGGAGCACCCCCCGCTGACGGAGAGAGCCAGGGCAAAGCCCGACGCCGCTGCAGAGAAACCCCGGGTCACCACCCAAGTCTACGTGACGCCGCAAACCTGTACAAGAACGTGTGCGGAATCACACGAGCCCGCGCGAACGCACGGGCCGTGCGGTTCCGCACGCGTCCTCTGGGGCGCCGAGGGTTGGCGCTCACGCCGCGGCGTCAGTCACGCCACGCTCGCTCCACCACCCCGTCCCGGATCTGCACGTACGTCGCACCCCGCTCCACCGTCCGGCTCGACCCGCCCACCAGCAGGAACACGCCGCCGCTGCCGCTGTGCCGGCGGGAGTACACCCACTTCCAGATCTTCGACCCGTCGTCGAGCGTCGCCTTGCTCGTCGGCTCCCCCAGCACAGCCAGGATCCAGGCCACCTTCGTGACCCCGGGCTCGATCTCCCGGAACGTCGAGGGCCCGATGTATGCCCCGAACATCGTCGTGTTCGACTTCCCGGAGATCAGACAGCCCGGAAGAACGCACAAGGACGAGGCCGGCATCGCGCCGATCAGAATGGGGCGTGCTTGCATCACTTGGGTCTCCTTCAGCCCGCGTGAATGTGCGGTCTGATGAGGGAGAACCGCGACGCTTCTTTCATGGTCCCCATTCGTCATGCCGAGTCTGTGGGGCTGCCCGGCGATCCCCCGTTCTGGGGGGCATGTTCAAGGTGTATACCCGCGCAGGAGGCGATCCATGCCGAAGCGCACAGCCCCATCGTCGCCATCGGCGGCTGGTTCGTGAACAAACAGTTCAGCACGCAGCGCAGCGGGTAAGAACAAACGGCGATGAGCCGAGTCGGAGCGTTGGCCCTACGCCCCCTCCATCATCCGCCCGTACCGCGCCAGCGCCATCAGCGGGAAGTAGTGCCGGTACAGGTGGTACCGCAGGTAGAAGACCTTCGGGAACCCCGTCCCCGTGAACGGGTGCTCGCTCCACCCGCCCGCGATGTCGCGGACGTGGTCGATCGCCGACAGTTCCGCCGTCCCCGCGTCCACCGCCTCCGGGTTCACCGGGCGGCTCGCTTCGTACGGGGCTTTGTCCTCCCCGAGCTGGTGGTCGCACAGCCACGCCGCGGCACGCTGCGCCCCTTCATCCTCCGGCCCCACCAGGTACAGCAGCGACGCCAGCCCCCACCCCGTCTGCGACGCCGTGCTCGGCCCCCGCCCCGCCGGGGCATGGAACGGGTCGCCCTCGTCCAGGTACGTGTTCGCCGACTCCCCGAACCCCCCGTCCTCGTTCTGCACGGACCGCAGGAACGCCAGCGCCCGCTTCATCGCCGAGTGCTCCCGCGGCAGCCCGGCGTGGTACAGCCCCCCCAGCGCCTGCCACGTCCCGTAGATGTAGTTCACGCCCCAGCGGCCGAACCAGCTCCCGTCCGGCCGCTGCCGGCTCAGGATGTACTCCACCGCCCGCTGCACCGCCGGGTGGTCCGCGGGCACGCCGCAGGTGATCAGCGCCTCAACCACCCGACCGGTGATGTCCGGGCAGGAGGGGTCCTGCATCGCGTTATGGTCCGCGAAGGGGATCTTCTCCATCCACGGCCGGTCCTTCGTCCGGTCGAACGCCGCCCACCCGCCGTCGTCGTTCTGCATCGCCAGCAGGAAGCGGATCGCCCGCCGGGCCGTCTCGCGGTTGCGCGTCTCCCCCGGCCGGTCGCCGGCGCGCCACAGCGCCTTGGCGACCATCGCGGTGTCGTCCGCGTCCGGGTACCAGTCGTTGCGGTACTCGAAGGCCCACGCCGCGGCGTCAACGCCCAGCCGGATCCCCCGGTCCTCCGGGCGCAGGTTCCGCACCCAGTCCCCGTTCATCCGGACCTGCCTGGAGACAAGCCAGTCGCAGCACGCCGCGACCTTCCGCGAGTTCGCGGCCGTCAGCCCCGCCTCGGTCAGAGCGTACAGCGCGATCCCCGTGTCCCACACGGGGGAGAAGCACGGCTGGATGCGGATGTGGTCGAGCCTGGGGTCCTCGTGCGGGTGGTCGATGAAGAACGCGTCCAGTTCCGCTTCGGCCCGCCGGATCACCGGGTGGTCGCGCCCGTACCCCAGCGCCTGGAAGGCGATCTGCACGTACACCATCGGCGGGAAGATCGCCCCCAGCCCCTCCGTCGTCGCGGGATCGAGACGCTTAAGGATCCACTGCTCGGCCTCGCGGAGCGCCCGCTCCCTCAGCGGCATCAGCCCCAGCCTGTCCGCCGCCTTGATCATCCGGTCCACGACGAGGAAGAAGTTCTTCCAGGACAGCGGGTCGTCTTTCTGCCAGGGCTGGTTCAGCCGCTCGCGGCTGCGCGGGTCGATGAAGAGTTCGTCGATCCCCATCCCCTCCGGCAGCCGCCGCACCGGCCGCAGCGCCGTGCAGATCGCCAGCGGCAGGATCATCGTCCGCGTCCACGCGGAAACCTTGTCCATGTGGAACGGGAACCACCGCGGCAGCAGGACGATCTGCGGCGGGATCGCCGGGCACGCATCCCAGCTCACCTGCCCCAGGCACGCCAGGTAGAACGTCGAGAAGGTGTTGCACCGGTCCGCACCCCCCAGCGCCAGGATCGCCTCGCGGGCCTTGCGCATGTGCGGCGCCTCGGTGTCGTCCCCCATCAGTTTCAGCGCGAAGTACGCCTTCACGCATGCCGAGATGTCCGGCGGCGAGCCGGGGTACTGCCCCCACGTCCCATCCTCACGCTGGCTGAGCCGGAGCTGGTTCGCGATGCGCTGCAGCGTCCGCGGATCCTTGCCTTTCCCCGATGGTGGGGGGGCCGGCGGCAGCGCGTCGCCCTCCTGCCCCAGGATCCACTTCATCAGGATGTACTCGCTGGCGAGGATCGAGTCCCCCTCCAGTTCCGCGCACCAGTGCCCGCCGACGGGCTCCCGCTCCTCTTCCGCTCCCCACGGCCGGTGCTGGTGCTGCTTGGCCAGCAGCGCGGCGACACCGGCGTCAACGGCCTGTCGGACCCGCTCCCGGAGCGGGACGTTCAGCTGCTGGCGGTGCGGCTGCGGCGAGACCCGGTGGGGCGACGATGGCGCGGGCGCTGTGGTCATGATGAAGTGCGTACGGGCGGCTTCGCGGACAACGATGAGAATGCCCCCCTGCACGACCACGACAATACGGCCCGCGCCGCACCACGACAATCCTGCTCGCGCCGCTCCGCCCGTCTGCCCCGATCAATCGCCAACCTGATCCGCCCGCACCGACCCCGCCGGCGTCGGCCGCCCCGTCGCGCACAGCCCGATGAGCGTCCACAGCATCGGCGCCGACTGCGCGTTCAGGTGCACCGGGTCGAACGGGCTCACCAGCACCATCCCCACCAGCGCGCACGCCGGCCCCAGGTCATACGCCGCCCACGCGCTCCCGCTCCCCGTGCCGGCCAGCGCCGACTCCGCCGCCTCGCGTGCCCGCCGCAACTCCCCCCGGAGCGCGACGATCACGATCGCCGCGGCGAGGCCAAGCCCCACGCCCCCGAGCGTCGCGGCGATCTCCAGCACGGCGTTGTGAGCGTGCCCGTGCACGTTCCGGGTCGCCGGGTCGATCCCCTGCTCCGCCAGGTGCCCCTTCACCCATGCGCGGTACGCCCCCATCCCGACCCCGTGCAGCGGTCGCTCCGCGAACGCCTCCGCGGCCCAGATCGCCATCTGGATCCGCGCCCCCGTGTCCGACGCGTAGTCCCCTTCCTGCAGCGCCGCCCGGACCTCCTCAACCCCCCGTGACAGCCGCCGCTTCAGCGCGCCGGTCACCCCGTCCCCCGCCGCCAACGCCGCCGCGCCGACGACGACCGCGGCAACACCGACGCCCGCAACGATGCGCACGACCGCCCGCCGCACGTCCGCCCCCCGCGCCCTGGCCGCGTGCATCACCGCCCACACGAGCGTCGCCGCGACGAGCGCCGTCGAGCCGATCCACGCCCCCCGCGACCCTGTCGCCAGCACCCCCGCCCCCATCGCCGCGGCCCCGATGATCCCGACGATCCGGACCCGCCCGCGCCCCAGCATCGCCGCGGGCAGGTGCAGCCCCAGCCCCGCCGTCAGCAGCGATCCGGCGACCACCGGGTGCCACCACCCCGAGACCCGGTCCGCCCGCGCTCGTGCCACGATGCCGAAGGTCTCCGGCCACAGCTCGCGCCCCCACGCCGCGGCCGATCCCACCATCAGCCCCGTCGCCAGCGCGGCCACCAGCCACCGCCGCCGGTCCAGCACCGCCCACAGCATGAAGGGCGCCGCCACCCACCGCAGGTCCGTCATCTCGGCGACGGTCTGCGCGCGGTCCATGCTCCATGCCACCGACAACAGGCACCACGCCGCCCACGCCAACAGCAGCCGCGCCAGCGCCGTCCGCCCGAAGTATCCCTCCAGCGGGTGGATCCCCCAGATTCGGATCAGGAAGCAGATCAGCGGCGGCGCGACGGCGATCTGCACCGACAGGATCGGGCCGCAGATCAGCACGCACATCGCGATCGCGACGGCGAGGTGGATCCGGTATCCCAGTGCGTCGAAGCGGCGTTGCCGGTCGAAGGCGGCGTCGATCTCCGCCGCCACCGCCCCCGTGGGCGAGATCGGGTGTTGTCCGGGGGCGTCATTCATCAACCTGTCATCATCCCTCGCCCGCCGACGCCGGGCAATCCCCGGGGTTTCCGCTTGCCTCATTCTCCCAGCCCCCGCACGCTCACGGGGGCTGGGCGGACTTTGCTCGGATCTGGAACGAACCCTCACCCAAAGCCGAATACAGTGGTACAACCTCCCAACCGTCCCAGGGGGTGGTGCGTAGCAGGGGTGGCCGGTCGGGGCCGCGGGAACAACCCCCCGCCGCCGGCCATTGGCTCACGGGGTGGGCGATGGGGGCCGCGTGGGGGAAACCGTCGGACTGACCACCCTCGGAGGTCGGCGATGAACGACATCAGGCGTGTCCTGCGGCAGGCGGCGTGGCGGGTGTGGCTGATGGCCCTCGGCCGGGCCCTGACGGCCGCGGCGACGGTCGTGCTCGCCGGGATGATCCTTCTCCGCATCGCGCAGCAGCTCTTCCTGCTGACGCTCCCGTGGCAGGAGATCGCGATCTGGTCCGCCGTGGGCGGGGTGCTCGCGGCGCTGCTGTGGACGATCGTCACGCGCGCGGACCGGGCGGCGATCGCCCGTCGGGTGGACGAGGGGGCGGACCTCCGCGAGGCGCTGAGCACCGCGCTGTGCATCGAGCAATCGGACGACCCATGGTCCCGCGCCGCGCTGGAGGCCGCCGCCGAGCGGGCCCGCACCGTCCAGGTCCGCCAGGCCGTGCCGATGCAGGCGCCGCGCTTCTGGCCGGTGCCGCTGGCGCTCGCCCTGTCGCTGGCGGTCGTCTGGATCGCCGTGCAGCCGATCGACCTCTTCGGCGCGGGCGCCGTCGCCCAGCAGAAGGAGGAGCAGCAGCGGCAGATGGAGCAGGCCCGGTTCGAGGTCGAGTCCGCGACGCAGAAGCTCGAGGAGATGATCTCCAAGCTCGACGCCGGCCTGGATCATGAGGCCGATGACGCGGAGAAGCCCGACAAGCCCGAGGCGACGACCCCCGACGAGATCCGGCGCGACGCCATCCGCAAACTCACCAGCCTGAAGGACCGCCTCGAGGAGATCCGCAGCAGCGAGAAGGCCCAGGCCCTGCAGAGCCTCGAGAAGCAACTCCGCCAGCTCCGCACCCCGGGCGAGGGCCCGTTGACGGAACTGGCCAACCACCTCGCCCGGGCGGACTTCTCCGGGGCCGCAGAGGAGCTGCAGAAGCTCATGGAGAAGCTCGCGGCCAGCAACCTGACCCCTGAGCAGAAGGAGCAGCTCGCCCAGCAACTCGAGAAGCTCGCGGAGCAGTTGCAGAGGCTCGCCAACGAGCGCAAGGAACTCGAGGACGCCCTGCAGAAGGCCGGGCTCGACAAGAGCCTCGCCAGCAACCCCCAGGCCTTGAAGGAGGCGCTGGAGAAGAGCGAGAACCTCACTCAGGAGCAGAAGGAGCAACTCCGGAAGATGGCCGAGGCCGCGGCCCAGTGCGGCGGCATGTGCCAGAACATGGGCGCCGCCATGGAGGCGATGTCCAGGGGCATGGGCGAGTCCGGCATGGACGCTGAGGGCATGGACGCGATGGAGGCCCTGATGAACGAGCTCGGCCGGCTCGAACAGATGGCCCAGGAGCTGGACATGGCCGACGCCGCGGCCGCGGAGTGCCAGCTCCAGCTCAGCAAACTCTCCGCGTTCGCCCAGTGCAAGAACCCCGGCATGGGCGAGATGGCGGGCCTGGGCCTGGAGGGAACGCGCCCGTGGGCGCCCGGCTCCAGCCAGCAGCAGGGCATGGGCGCCGGCGGCCCCGGCCGGGGCCAGGGGGGCTCACCCGGCGCCACGGAGGCGGACTTCACCATGGAGAAGAAGAAGGTGAAGAGCCCCAACCTCGGCGGGCCGATCGTCTCGCAGATCATGATCCAGGGGGAGCAGATCCGCGGCGAGTCGAGGGCCGAGTTCGCCGCCGCCGTCGCCGCGGCCGAGCAGCGGGCCTCGGAGGAGATCGTCAGCAACGTCATCCCGCGCGAGTACCACGACGCGGTCAAGCACTACTTCGGCCGCCTCCAGGCCAAGGCCAGGGCCGAAGAGGTCCCCGCTTCCGCGCCGTCTCCGGCGTCCGACACGGGCGGCGACCAGTAGCGGCGATGCCCGGCCGGCTCATATGGTCCACAACTGAAACGCCACCCAAGGGAGCCCCGAGCGCACGCTCGGGGTCTTCATTCCTGCACACACCAATGAAGACCCAGACGATTCACCACAGCAGCACAGGTGTACAGAGGACAAGACAAGCAGCAGGGGAGCGGCGTTCCGCCGCCGCGGACCACGCCCCTGCTGATCGACGGGATCGCCGAGCCTCGATCCTGCGCCTGGCCTCGCTGCCTGATGCGCTGCGCCTGTGCGTCTCTGTGGTGGGTCTTCTTCTTTTCGTCTTCGCGGTCGCCGCCTGCGGCCGCGACGCCGCTCCCGACGATGGCGCTCCGCGCGGCGAGGTCGTCCTGTACTGCAGCGCCGATCCCGGCCACTTCCGCCCCGTCATCGACGCCTTCGAGAAGCAGACCGGCATCGCGGTCCGCGTCGTCGGCGACACCGAGGCGACCAAGACCACCGGCCTGGTCCACCGCCTCCTCGCCGAGAAGGATGCGCCGCGTGCGGACGTCTGGTGGTCCAGCGAGGCGATGGGGACCGTCCAGCTCGCCCGCGCCGGGGTTCTGGAGCCGTACATCAGCGAGAGCGCCGAGGCCGCGATGCGCGAGCAGGGGCTCCCCGGCTGGCCCGCTCACCTCCGCGCCGTGGACCTGACGTGGTACGGCTTCGCCCAGCGCGCCCGCGTCTTCGTCGTCAACGTCAACCGCGTCACCGAGGCGAGGGCCCCGCGGACCATCTTCGGCCTCGGCGACGCCACGTTCCGCAACCGCATCGGCATCGCCCGGCCTCAGTTCGGCACCACGCGCTCCCACGTCGCCGCGATCCTGGCTCGCTACGGCGAGGAGGCGACGCGCGACTGGCTCCGCTCGCTGAAGGACAACGGCGTCCGCCTGTACGACGGCAACATGACCGTCGTCCGCGCCGTCGCCCAGGGCGAGATCGACCTCGGCCTGACCGACACCGACGACGTCTGGGCCGGCAAGCGCAACGGCTGGCCCGTGGAGATGTACTTCGAGACGCCGATGCCGCTCCCCTCCGGCGTCAGCCCCGGCCCGCTGGTGATCCCCAACACCGTCGCCCTCGTCCGCGGCGGGCCGAACCCGGAGAACGCCCGCCGGCTCATCGACTTCCTCCTCAGCCCCGAGGCCGAGCGCATCCTCGCCCGCGGCGAGTCCCGCAACGCCCCCGTCAACCCCTCCGTCGCGGCCGAGTTCCCCTCCAACGCCTTCCCGGACGCCGAGTCCATCCGCTGGGAGCAGATCGCCGACCACGCCGAGCCCGCCATGCGCCTCGTCGAAGAGGTCCTCGGCGGTTGAGCACCGGACCGATCCCTCAGAAGGGAGCCACGAGCGCAAGCTCGTGGGTCAGGTGTTGTTGTGCGCACGAGCGGGGGGACAGGACACTGGGCCAGTGGGGCAAGCGGGAACGTGGGGCAGCGGGATGAGGAGGGCAGGAACGCGGAGGTCGCGGAGGAAGCGGAAGAACGCAGAGAGAGACGATCTGGATTGGAGAAGAGAGCAAGGAGCCGGCAGCGGGCGGCGGCAGGGCACGCTCTCCGCGCCCGGGTGAATACATGCCCTCCCTCTCACCCAGGCGCGATCCATCTGGCTTCTTGAACCCATCTCCTTTTCTCTGCGTTCTTGCCGTCTCATTTCTCTCGGCAACTCCCCACGCTCCGCATTGGATCAGGAAGCCGCACGGGCACGCCCCGCGGCTACCATCCCGCGCCATGAGCACCCCCGACCTCCGCTCGCTGATCGCCGCCGAACTCCCCGAGATCATCGACATCCGGCGCGACCTGCACGCCCACCCCGAGCTCGGCTACGAGGAGCGCCGCACCTGCGGCGTGGTCGTCCGCGAACTCGAGCGACTCGGCGTCGCCCATGTCGCGGGCCTCGCCGGCGGCACGGGCATCGTGGCGCACCTCCCGGCGACGACGGCCGACGGCGGCGGCTCCGCCGGCGCGATCGCCCTCCGCGCCGACATGGACGCCCTGCCCATCGAGGAGCGCACCGGCGCCCCCTACGCCTCCACCCGCCGCGGCGTCATGCACGCCTGCGGCCACGACGGCCACACCGCGATCCTGATCGGCGTCGCCCGCGTCCTGAGCAAGGTCGAGCATCGCCCCAACCCCGTCACCCTCATCTTCCAGCCCGCCGAGGAGGGGGGCGCCGGCGGGCGGCGCATGTGCGAGGACGGCGCGCTGCTGGGCGAGTCCGCCGGCCGGATCGGCCTGGGCCCCCCGGTGCGTGAGATCTATGGCTTGCACGGCTGGCCGCTGCTTCCTCTCGGCCACGTCGCCACCCGCCCGGGTCCGCTGCTGGCCGCGACCGACGGCTTCACCATCCACGTCCGCGGCACGCAGTGCCACGCCGCCTACCCCCACCTCGGGCGCGACCCGGTCGTCGCCGCCGCCGCGATCGTCTCCGCGCTGCAGACGATCCCCTCGCGCAACGCCTCGCCGCTGGACAGCGTCGTCGTCACCGTCGGCATCATCCAGGGGGGCACGGCGCGGAACATCATCCCCGAGACGGTGACCCTTTCCGGCACCGTCCGCACGCTCCGTCCCGAGACCCGCGCCATGGCCCGCGAGCGGCTCTTCGCCGTGGCGCAGGGCGTCGCCGCGGGAATGGGGTGCGCCGCCGAGGTCCAGTGGGAGGAGGGCTACCCGGTGACGCGCAACGACGAGGGGGCGGCGGAGCGGTTCTTCGCCGTCGCACGCCGCACGCTCGGCGACCGCCGCGTCGGCGTCGTTCCTGAGCCGTCGATGGGCGGCGAGGACTTCTCGTTCTACGGCCGCCACGTCCCGGCGTGCTTCTTCTTCCTTGGTCTGCTCCCGGAGGGGGAGGCGTCGATGCCGTCCCTCCATCAGCCGGAGTTCGACTTCAACGATGAGGCGCTGCCGATCGGGATCGAGACGATGTGCGCCCTGGCCCTGGCAAAGTAGGGCCCCCACGCCCCGGCCGGGGCCTGGGGGAGCGAGCCATGGCGGAGCATGGAAAAGGGGTCAGCACCCGCCGCCGATCGCCTCCAGCCACCCGGTCAGGAACGCGCTGATGTCGTTGGAGTTGACCGAGCCGTCCCCGTTCCAGTCCGGCTTGCAGATCTTCACCCGGAGCACCGCCTGCCCGATCGGCAGCAGTGTGGAGTCGCGCAGGTCCGCCATGAAGATCAGCCAGCCGTCGTCGGTCAGGACCGCGTCGTCGTTGTTGAAGATGTGCACGTAGGCGTCGTCGTCGGCCAGGCCGTTGCCGTCCACGTCCACCGGATCGCCCTCGCGCACGACGACCCGCCGGCCGTTGTAGACCAGCACCGCGTTGGCGTCGACGTTCGCGGCGTTGGTCACGCCGCCGATCACCCGGTCCCCCATGCTGTTGACGACGTTGAGGAAGAACGTCGCCGCGAACGACGAGTGGCCGAACGTCTCCGTCTCCCCCGGGTTGAGCGTGATCGGCCGGTTGGTCGCCGCGTACAGCACGCCCTCGCGCCCGACGACCCAGTCGTCGCCGTCCGCGTTCGTGCCGCGGAAGAGGTAGTGTTCGCCGCCGGGGGCGAGTTGCTGGCTCCCGGCGTCGGCGGTCATCGAGGTCACGGGCGAGGTGAACTCCGGCGTGATCGGGAATCCCTCCTGCGCGACGACCATCCCGTTGTAGACCATCACCAGGTCGGTCGTCGTCGGGCCGTTGAGGTCGCCGTGGTACAGGTACTCGTCCCCCGATGCGCTGGTGACGAACCGGTCTGAGGAGATCGAGTCCAGCGTCTGCTCCGGCATCACGCGCTGGCCCGCCGGGATGGTGACGTCCGTCTGCGCCAGCACCGACCCGACCCCCTCCGACGGCAGTTCGAAGATCGCGATCTGCGTCGAGGCCCCGACCAGGCCGGAGTTGCGGAACCGCACCGTGTTCGAGGCGTCGTTCAGGATCCGCACCGCGTTCGCCAGCGTCCCGTAGCCCACGCCCGGCGCCTGCCCGACCGCCTGCGACCCCTCCCGCGCCAGCAACTCGAACGAGCCCGCGTTCCACCGCGCGACGAACTCGTCGTCCGCCGTGGAGGTCCCGGCGAGGTCCCCCGCGAACGCGACCACGCCCGCGTTGTTCACCCCCATCGCCCCGCGGAACAGGGCGTAGGTGCGCGAAGGATCGAAGAACGCCGGATCCCCCTCCAGCGCGACGATCTGCGCCCCGGCGGCCGTCGGCGCCATCCCCGTCAGGATCACGTCCTTGTCCGCCACCGGGTCGTCCACCACCGCCCGCATCACCCACCGCCGCCCATCGGCGCTGATGAACGGCCGGTCGAACTGCGTGGTCGTGCCGGGGTTGAACTTGAATCCAGGCAGCCCGGGGACGTCCGACGTCGGGCTGGTCGGGAGGTTCGTGAAGATCGCCGTCGGAATCGGGCTCGCCGGCGCGCTCAGAGCCGCGCCCGCCACCATCGCCAACGCCGCCGCCCAAACAGGTCGGGTCGTCTTCATCGGTCTGGTTCCCATATGTGAAAGAAGTTCAGCCCCAGCAACGAGGACGCAGACGTACACACGCAGCGCCATGCCACAGCGCCGAGTGTACCCAGATCCAAGTGTCGGCCAAAGACAAAAGATGGGAAGTCAGACCGAAGATCGCGTCGGCGAGCGCATCGGCGTTACGCCGCCCGCTCGCCGCGCAGCCACGACAGCATCCGCCGCGCGGAAGGATGAGCAAGAGGCGTCCTGCTCTCGCCGCGGCAGAGGGCGATCGCGTCGCGCCGACTCGGCGCGAGCGTCAGGGCCGGTCCCTCGGGCCCGCTTGCGCGGGCGATCAGGCCCAGCGTTCGGAGTTGTGCCACCACATTCGGGGGTGTGCCGAAGAGCACGAGCCTTCCCCCGAGCCGCTCGCACCGCTCCCGGACCCACATCAAGTCGCAGATCAGCGACGACGGGAGTCCCGTCACCCGCGCCAGCCCGATCGCCAGCCGCCCCCCGTTCCGCCTGGCGAGTTGCCGCAACTGGTCGCGCATGACCGCGGCCTGATGCTCCCGCACCGACTCGCATGCCACCTCCGCCACCGTCACCCCCTCCTCGTCCTCGCAGATGAACGTGCTCAGCGACGCGAGGGGCTCCGTGGGGCGGGAGATCAACGAAGGCATGGGGGGCGGGGTCGGCATGGCGGGTTCCCTCCGCGGCGGCGCCCGAGAGCACGGCGCAGCGACACCGCCCGCGAGGGGGCCGCGGCGAGGGCTGCTCCGGGGCTCAGGGCTGGTTCGCCGGGCTCTGCGCCCGGCGCTCAGTGGGGAAAGTGCCTAACCGGCTCGGTCCCCGCCAGCGGGATGCCCGGTCCGCACCGCGCCGGCGGACGCCTCATGCGGAGGGCGGGAGATGGCCAATCGGGGAAATCTGGGCAATCCTATTGTGGAGCGGTTGGTCCGAACCGGTCGCGGACGTGAGTCCGTTTATTGCGATTCAGTCTCAATACACCTAGACTCACCTGCCCGCGCCTGGATCCGGCCGCGGGTGACCCGGAGGTTCTCCACGTGCCCCACCCCGAGCCGTCCACCACCGCCGCGGAGCCCGGTTGCGCCGGGGGCCGCCCGTGCACCTGCCACCCACCCGAGTCGGGGGTGGCGGCGGGGGCTCCAACGGTGCCACTGACGCGGCTTCAGAAGGGGCAGACGGGTCGGATCTGCGAGTGCCAGTTGGCGGAGGAGGATGCGGCGCTGCTGCGGGCGATGGGCCTGTGCACCAACGCCCGGGTGCGGCTCTGCCGCGTGGGGGAGCCGTGCATCGTGGCGATCCAGTGCGGCAAGCGGTCGCCGGCAGGGATCGTGGCCGACGGGTCGCGTCGGCACGCGGGCGGGGAGCACTGGACGGGGAGCCGGATCGGGCTGGCGCGATCGCTGGCGGAGCGGATCCTGGTCTCGGTGGAATGACGGAGATGATGCCGCGGCGGCGAGCGGGGACGGGGGAGAGGGCAAGCGTCCAGGCATGAGCACCGCACCCGCAGGCATGGCGACAGACGCAGCGCCGACGCGCCGACCCGCTGGGGATAATGCCGGCAGGCCGGGGGCGACGCCGCGCATCGCGCTGCTGGGCAACCCCAACACCGGCAAGACCACGCTCTTCAACCGCCTCAGCGGCCTGCGTCACAAGACGTCGAACTTCCCGGGGACGACGCTGGAGGCGAGGATGGGGCGGGTGGTGCTCGGGGGGGAAGAGGGCGGGGACGCCGAACTGATCGATCTGCCGGGGCTGTACTCGCTCGAACTGGCGCAGCTCGAGTCGCAGGTCTGCCGCGAGGTGCTCGCCGGGCAGGCCGCGCCGCGGGGGGACGTGGTGGCCGCGCCGGACGCGGTGCTGGTGGTGCTGGACGCGACGAACCTGTCGCGGAACCTGATGCTGGCGGGGGAGGTGCTGCGCCGGCGGCTGCCGACGGTGGTCGCGGTCAACATGATCGACCTGGCGCGGCGGAGCGGGCTGCACATCGACGCGGAGAAACTCGGCGAGGCGCTCGGGTGCCGCGTGGTGCTGATCAGCGCGCGGACCGGGGAGGGGATCGCCGAGTTGAAGTCGGCGCTGACCGTCGCGACCGTCCCGTCCCGGACCCCGCCCGGTCAGAGCGCGGGGGACGACGGGCTGCGGCTGTGGGCGGAGGAGGTGTACGAGGCCGCGGCGACCGTCTCCGACGACGCCGGCGACCACCGGCTGACCGACCACCTCGATCACGCCTTCACGCACCCGGTCCTCGGCGTCGGGGCGTTCGTGCTGGTGATGGGGGGGCTGTTCTACACCCTCTTCGTCCTGGCGCAGTACCCGATGGAGTGGATCGAACACCTCTTCGCCTGGGCGACGGGCGTGATCGAGGCGGCGATGCCGGAGGGGATCCTGCGGGACCTGCTCGCCAACGGGATCGTGCAGGGGGTGGGAGCGACGGTGGTCTTCCTGCCGCAGATCTGCCTGCTTTTCTTCCTGATCTCGCTGCTGGAGGACACGGGGTACCTTGCGCGGGCGGCGCTGGTGATGGACCGGGTCCTGCGCCCCTTCGGCCTCCCTGGTCACAGTTTCGTGCCGTTGCTGTCGAGCCACGCCTGCGCTCTGCCGGGGATCATGGCCACGCGGGCGATCCCGGACCGGCGTGAGCGGCTGGCGACGATCCTGGTCGCGCCGTTCATGACCTGCTCGGCGCGGCTGCCCGTGTACGTGCTCCTGATCACCGTGCTCTTCGGGGATCGGCCGCTGCTGGCGGCGGCGGCGTTCGTGGGGTGCTACGCGCTGGGGATGGTCGCCGGCGTGACGAGCGCGCTGCTGGCGCGGCGGACGATCCTCCGCGGCAGGAGCCGGCCGATGGCGCTGGAGCTGCCGAGCTACAAGCTGCCGTCGATCAGGACGGCGCTGATCACGACGTGGGACCGCGGCCTGATCTTCCTGAAGAACGCCGGCTCGGTCATCCTGATGATCTGCATCGTGCTGTGGTGGCTGGGGTCGTACCCGCAGGTGGAGCCGCCGCCGGAGGCGGTCGCGCTGCGGGAGCGGGCCGCCGCGGTCATGGCCCAGAACGCCGAGCAACCGGAGGCCCATGAAGAGGTCGAGGCGTGGCTCGCCCAGGCCGCCGAACTCGAGGCGCGCCACGCGGGCGCCAACAGCTTCATCGGCCGCATCGGCCGCACCGTGCAGCCCGTCTTCGCCCCCCTGGGCTACGACTGGCAGCTCACCATCGGCGTCCTGAGCAGTTTCGCCGCCCGCGAGGTCTTCGTCTCGACGATGTCCGTCGTGCTCGCCGGGCAGGAGGAGCCGGACGAGGAGACGGTCAAGCAGCGGCTGATCGGCGCGAAGCGCGACGACGGCGTGACGCCGGTCTTCTCCAGGGCCGCGAGCTGGTCGCTGCTGGTGTTCTACGTGCTGGCGATGCTGTGCCTGCCGACGCTGGCGGTGACGGCCCGCGAGAGCGGGAACTGGAAGTGGGCGCTCCTGCAACTGGGGTGGATGAGCGCCGTGGCGTACGCCGCGGCGCTGGTCGCGTACCACGTCGCCGGCGCGATGGGGGTGTAGGCGGATGCCCCGGTTCCCCGTGCACGACTGGCAGTTCTGGGTGGCGACGGCGATCGCCCTCTTCGCCGCGGCGTGGCTCCTCCGCGGCGTGCTCCCGGTCCCGTTCCTGAGCAGGCGGCACAAGCGCCGCAAGGGACAGGTCCGGGCGACGCTGACGGTCGAGGGGAGGCGTGTGGACGACCGGGCGTGCCACTGAGGGGGGCGGACGGGCGGCGATCGCTCACGGCCCTCTGCTGTTCATCCCTGCCCCTGCGTCAGTTGCTCGTACAACTCGTCGTCGATGCCGAGGAACTCGCGCATGTGCTGGTCGTAGATGGCCTCGTCCTGATCGCGGCTGAGGTCCAGGCGCAGCTCGTTGATCACCTTCGTCCCCTGGCGGATCCAGGCGTTCCACGTCTCGCTGCTGATGTTCGCGGCGATCCACTCGCCGACGGGGCCCTTGAACGGCGGGCGGGCCATCTTCGTCCCCGGCCGGCCCGTCCGCCGGCAGATGAACTCGCCGGCGCCGGGCGCCGACGTGGCGGCGGGGGCCTTCTCGGCGACCTCGGGGACGGGGCGGCCGATGGACCGGAGCAGGTCCGCGATGGCGTTCTTGGGCAGGAGGTCCCCGCGTTCGGCGGCGATGGCGTACCCGCGGAGGAGGACCTCGGCGGCGCGGTCCTTGTTGCCGGCCTTGATCAGGTTGTCCCCGGCGAGCTGGTACGCCTTGCTCATCCCGGGGGCGAGTTCGGCGCAGCGGAGGAAAGCCGCCGCGGCATCGTCATGCCGCCCTGCCTGGGCGTAGGCGGACCCGAGGGAGAAGTGGGCCATCTCGTTCTCGGGATCGGCCTGGGCCATGTTCTCGAACTGAGCGATGCGGGCGTTGATGTCCATGCGGGAGGATAGGGAGCGGGGAGGGGCCGAAGGGGAGAGGGTCAAGGAGCCGGATAGCAAAGTGCCAAAGGGCCAGATCAGGAGGGGCTGGCGGCGGTCGGACTGTCGAGGTCCCAGGTGGGGAGGAGGGGGTCGAGGTAGGCCAGGTCGGCGCGGCGCCAGTCGTCGGTGGTGTCGAAGTCGCCTTGGTTCCCCCAGACGACCGGGTCGGCGGTCTCCTGGCGATAGGCGAGCATGAAGGACCCGGCGTGCGGCGCAGAGGCGGAGGAACGGGAGAGCAGGAGACCCGAGGATTCGGCCGTAGGCAGGGAGGGGGGAAGAGGACAGAGCAGAGGGCCTCATCCTCGGCGTGACGCTACCCTTTACCCCGTGTCCGTTTCGAGCAGCCCCATCCTCGCCACCTCCCTCGCCGGCCTGACGTTGCGGAACCCGGTGCTTTTGGCCGCGGGGACGCACGGGACGCTGGACGAGTTCGGCGAGGTCTGCCCGCTGGACCGGCTCGGGGGGGTGGTGGCCAAGTCGCTGACGCCGGAGCCGCGGGAGGGGAACGAGACGTGGCGGGTGATCGACGTCCGCTGCGGGATGATGAACGCCATCGGCCTGGCCAACCCGGGGGTGGACCGCTTCTGCGAGCACCTGGCGGAGCGGGCGGCCTCCATGCCGACGGTCGTCATCGGCTCCGCCGCGGGGTTCAGCGTCGAGGACTACGTACGGGTCGTCGGCGCCCTCGACGCCTGGGCGGAGCGGGGGATCCCGGCCATCGAGGTCAACGTCTCCTGCCCGAACGTCCGCACGGGGACGGAGTTCGGCGAAACGCCCGCGCTGATCAGGGAACTGATGACCGCGGTGCGTCCGGCGGCGCTGAAGGCCAAACTCTTCGTGAAACTCTCCCCGGTGACGCCGGACATCGTCTCCGTCGCCCGGGCGGCGATCGAGGCGGGGGCCGACGGGCTGACGATCAGCAACACGATCCCCGCGATGGCGATCGACGTGCGCTCGCGCCGGCCGCGGCTGGCGAACGTCACCGGCGGCCTCTCCGGCCCCGCGCTGCACCCCATCGCCGTGCGTCTGGTGTACGAGGTCTACCGCAAGGTCGCCAAGGACGCCGGCGTGCCGATCATCGGCGCGGGGGGCGTGATGCGGTGGGAGGACGCCGCGGAGTTCATCCTCGCGGGGGCGACGGCGGTCGAGATGGGAACGGCCCTGTTCGCGGACCCCCGCTCGCCGCTGAAGGTGGTGCGCGGGCTCGAGAGATGGGCAAGGTCGCAGGGGGTCGGCAGCATCACGGAACTGGTCGGGCAGGTTCAGATCTAGGTTGTCCAGGAGCGACGAACGGAGGTCGGTGACGATGCGGCGAGCGGTGCGTGCGGCGTTGGCGTTGGCGGTGACGGCGGGGCTGGCGGCGGCTTCGGGCACGCCCTCGCTCGCACAGGAGCAGCAGCCGCCGGCCGTTCCGGTGGCGCCGGGCTCGTCGAAGGCCCCGGCCGCGCCAACGGCCGACGACGCGAACAAGGTCAAACTCCCGCCGCTGCTGGTGGCCGGGCGTCAACGCGGCAACTTTCCCGCGGTGGCCGCGGCGATCGTGCGGCCGGACGGGACCGTCAACCACGCCGTCCTGGGCGTCCGCCGTCTGGGGTCAACGGATGTGGTCCGTCTGGACGACCGCTGGCACCTCGGCTCGTGCGGGAAGGCGATGACGGCGACGCTGATCGGGATGCTCGTAGAGAAAGGAACCCTGCGCTGGGAGACCACGCTCGCCGAGGCGTTCCCGGAACTGGCCGACCGGATGCACGAGAAGTACCGCGCCGTGACCCTCGAACGGCTCCTCCAGGGCCGCGGCGGGGTGCCGGCGGAGTTCGGCGCGGGGCTGTGGGACCGGGTCGTCGCCTTTCGCGGCTCGCCCCGGCAGGCGCGGATGCTCATCGTCGAGGACGTCCTCTCCCGCCCGCCGCTGGAGGGGGACCAGTACGTGTACTCGAGCGTCGCGTGGGTCATCGCCGGCGCGATGGCGGAGGGCGCGGCCGACGTGGCGTACGAGGACCTGATGCGCTCGATGCTCTTCGAGCCCCTCGGCATGACCACCGCCGGCTTCGGCGCCCCCGGCGAGCCGGTGGAGGAGGGGCACAAGCCCGTCCGGATGGACGCCCCCCGCGGCCACTACGCCAGCGGCCTCTCGCAGGAGCCGGGCCACAGGGCGGACAACCCCCCGGCCTTCGCCCCCGCGGGGTCGGTGCACGCGTCGATGGAGGACTGGGGCAAGTTCATCGCCTTCCAACTCCGCGGCCTGACGGGCAAGCCCTCGCCGCTGAAGCCGCAGACGTGGGCGCGCATCATGAACCCGCCGGAGGGGCAGAACGCGGCGATGGGATGGGTCGTGCACGGCCGCGAGTGGGCGGGCGGGGTCGCGATGACGCACGACGGCTCCAACGGGCGCTGGTACTCCGTCGCGTGGATGGCTCCGCGCAAGGAGTTCGCCGTGCTGGTGGCGACCAACATCGGCGGCGGGAACGTCGGGATCGCCTGCAACCAGCTCGCGTGGGACGTGATCCAGGAACACCTGCGGCTGACGGAGGGGAGGGAGCCGACGCCGTCGGGGAGGTAAGGGGCCAGATCGCAAAGGGCCAACGGGCTACAGGGCCAGATCAGGGGGGGGCCGCGGGCGGCGGTCCTCCGTCGCCCGTGTCGGCGTTAGACTGCGAGGATGTCGCAGAAGGAAACTCCCATGATCCATCGGACCGCTCGACGTTGGACCTGGTGCGTCGCCCTCGCCGCCGTCTTCGGCAGCGCCGGCTCGCTGGCCGTGCCGCCCGCGGACCCCGCGTCCGGCGCCGCTCCGTCAGCGGAATCGACGGCGGAGGCCCGAAGCCTCGACGCGCTGCTCGAGCCCATCCGCGCCAAGTACAACCTCCCCGCGCTGGCGGGGGCGATCGTGAAGGGCGATCAGGTCGTCGCCATCGGCGCCGTCGGCACGCGCAAGGCCGGAGGCCAGGAGCGCGTCACGGTGGACGACCTCTGGCACATCGGCTCGTGCACCAAGGCGATGACGGCGACGCTGTGCGCCGTCCTCGTCGAACAGGGCAAACTCCGCTGGGACACGACCTTGGGCGAGGTCTTCCCATCGCTGATCTCGATGAAGTCGGCGTACCGGGGGGTGACGCTGGAGCAGTTGCTGACCAATCGGGGCGGCGTGCCCACGAGCCTGGACGCGGGCGGGCTGTGGGGGCAGTTGTGGCTCTTCCAGGGTTCGCCCGTTGAGGCAAGGGCGCTGCTGCTGCGGAGCGTCACCAGCCGCGAGCCGGAGGCCAAGCCGGGGACGAAGTTCATCTACTCCAACGGCGGCTTCTCCCTCGCCGGGCACATGGCCGAGACGGTCATGGGCAAGCCGTGGGAGGAACTGATGCAGGAACTCGTGTTCGAGCCCCTGGGCATCACGACCGCGGCCTGCGGCGCCCCCGGTTCGGCGGAGGCGATGGATCAGCCCTGGGGCCACCGCGCCGACGGCACGCCGGTTCCCCCGGGCGTCCGCGCCGACAACCCCGCGGCCATCTCCCCCGCCGGCCGCATCCACCTCTCGCTCCGCGACTGGGCCAGGTTCGTCTCCGCCCACCTCCGCGGCGACCCCGCCAACCCGAACCACTCCGCCGCGCTCGTCAGCGGCAAGACGTACGAGAAGATGCACACCCCCGCCGCGGGCGACGGCGCCACCGGGCCGGGGAGCGACTACGCGATGGGGTGGGGGCGGCCGTCGCGCCCGTGGGGCGGCGGGCACGTGCTGACGCACAACGGGTCGAACACGATGTGGTTCGCGGTCACGTGGATCGCCCCGAAGAAGGACTTCGCGGTGCTGGTCGCGTGCAACCAGGGCGGGGACGTGGCGGGGAAGGCGTGCGACGAGGCGGCGGGGGCGCTGATCGGCGAGGCCACGAGAGGCAAGTAGGCGAATCGACGGGCCTCACCGTCCGTTGCGGTGAGCCATTTCGGATGCGGCGGCCTCCTCGCGCATCCCCGCCAGCGCCCGCCGGAGCAGCCCGCTGGGGCGCTTGTCCTTGCCGTTGCCGCCCCCGTTGGCGTGGGCCTCTTCGGCCGCCGCGGGGACCGTTTCGAGCGCGGGCGCGGGCTCCTTCGCCGCCGCGGCCGGTCTGGATTCCTTGATCGACCCGTCCTTGCCGATCTCGTCGAGCTTCACCGCGACGCGCTTGCTCACGCCGCGCTCCTGCATCGTCACGCCGTACAGCTCGTCCGCCGCCTGCATCGTCCGCTTGTGGTGCGTGATGACGATGAAGTGGCTCTGGTCGAGGAACCGGCGGATCACGTTGCAGAAGCGGTCCACGTTCGCGTCGTCCAGCGCCGCGTCCACCTCGTCCAGCACGCAGAAGCAGCTCGGCTTGCTCCGGAAGATCGCCAGCAGCAGCGCCACCGCCGTCATCGTCTTCTCGCCGCCCGAGAGCTGGCTGATGCTCCGCGGCTCCTTCCCCGGCGGCTTCGCGATCACCTCCACCCCGCTCTCCAGCCAGTCGATCTCGTTCGTCTCGATCTTCTGCCCGTCCGGCCCCTCCTTCACGATCGGCATCAGGCGCAGCTCCGCCTTCCCGCCGCCGAAGAGCTGGCGGAACATCCCGTCGGGCCCGGCGAAGTTCTTCTGGATGGCCTCGAAGATCTCCTTGAACCGCTTCTCGCTCGCGGCGTTGAGCGTCTCGATCAGCTCGCTCAGTTTCGCCCTCGCCGCGTCGATGTCCGCCACCTGCCTGATCAGTTCGTCGTTGCGGGCCTCCAGCTGGCTCTCCTCCTCGATCGCGTCGAGGTTGACGTTGCCGAGCTTCCTGATCTGGTCGCGCAGCTCCTCCGCGTGACGCTGGCCCTTCTCCGGGTCGATGCGGGCCACGCCCCCCTCGTCCATCATCGCGCGGTAGTCGGCGTACTCGCGGGCCGGGTCGATCCCCAGCTCCTCCATCGCACGCTGCTCGAGGTTCTCCCGCTTGACCTCCACCTCGCGGCGCGCCACCTCCAGGCTGTGCCAGTCGCGCTCCACCGCCCCGGCGTGCTGCCTCGCCGCGTGCAGCCGCTCGCCCAGTTCGTTCGCCTCGGCCGTCGCCGCCTCCAGGTCCGCGTTGACGCCCGCCAGCGCCTCCCGCGCCGCCGCGGCCGCCTGCTGGGCGGCCGCGATCGCCTCAGCCGCCTCCGCGATCGTCCGCTCGTGCGCCTCCAGGGAGGCGCGCCGCTGCTCCAGGTGCTCCCGCAGACGCCGCACGCGCCGCGCCGCCTCGTCCGCGGCCATCTCGAGCCGGCTCCGCTCCCGCCTGGCCGCGGCCAGCTGCTCCGCCGCCCGCCCCGCCTCCACCTTCGCCGCCGTCAGCCGCTCCGCCGCCGCGTCCGCCTCCGCCTGCACCGCGCGGATCTCCTCCTCCGCCTCCTCGGCCGCGCGGGCCTGCTCCTCGTGCAGCCGGCTCAGGCTCTCGGCCCGCTCCCGCAGCGCGGCCTGCTCGCGCTCCATCGCCTCGCGCCGGCCGGTCAGCTGCGCGATCTCCTCCTCCAGCCCGGCCCGCTCGCGCTCCAGGCGCGCCAGGTCCGCCGCCGCCCGCTCCAGCGCCGACTCGGCGTCGATCAGCCGCCGGTTCGCCGCCGTCAACTCGGCGCGGAGTTTGCCGGTGCGGTCGGCGCAGCTCGCGGCCTCCGCGTCGATCGACTTCAGCGCGGCCTGCTCGCGGGCGAGCGCCTCGCCCAGGCGCGCCACCTCCGCCTCCAGCGCCGACAGTTCGCTGCGCCGCTGCAGGACGCCCGCCCCCTCGTCCGCCGCCGACATCGGCCCGGCGATCACCCGCCCGTCCGACTCCAGCACCACCCCGTCGCGCGTGACGAACCTCGCCCCCGCCAGCGGCCCGGCCGCCAGCAGCATCGCGGTGTCCAGGTCGCCGACCAGGTACGTCTCCCCCAGCAGCCGCGCGAGCAGGTCGCTCAGATCCGTGGATTCGCCTCCGTCGCCGTCCTGCCGCCCCCGGACGACGTCGCGCAGCGGCACGACCCGGCCGGCGGACTCGACCGCCAGCGCCGCGGCCTCGTCGCGCCGCGCCGGCGCGGGCGTCGTCCCCGTCACGCCGACGAACGTCACCCGCCCCGGGAGCGTCGCCAGTTCCTCCGCCGGCGGGACCTCCGCCATCGAGCCGACCACCAGCGCCTGCAGGTTCGTCCCCAGCGCGGCCTCGACCGCCGCGGCGTGCTCGCCGTCGGCCTCGATCATGTCCGCCAGCACCCCGCGGACCGTGCCGAAGCCCTCCCCGCTCCCCTTGCACTTGAGCACGAAGCGGACGGCCTCACCCAGGCCGGCGTGCCTCTCGACCATCTCGCGGAGCGTCTGCCGGCGAGAGTCCTGCCGCAGGTACGCCTGCTGCACCTCGGCGACCACGCCGGCGCGCTCCCGCCGGTCGGCGGAGAGTTGCTGCGCGGTCTTCTCCGCCTCCGCGAGCTGCGCTTCCAGCGCGGCCACCTGCTCGCGCGCCGCCGCCGCGGCCGCCGCCAGTTCCTCCCGCCTGGGCTCCAGCGCCTCGCGCTGCCTCGCGTTGTCCGCGGTCTTGCGCGACAGCGACTCCAACTGCTCGTTCAGCGCCGCGGCCCGGCGGCGCTCCCCCTCCACCGCCGCCAGCAGCCCCGCCCGCTCGCGGTCGATCCTCGCCGCGGCCGCCCGCCGCTCGCCCTGGGCCGAGCGGAGCACGCCGAGTTTCTGCTGCGCCGCCGCCCGCTCGTTGTTCAGCGCGGCCAGACGCGACTCCGCCTCGGAGACCTTCTCCGCCAGCGCGGCCAGTTCCTGCGCGTGCGCCTCCGCGGCCTCGGCCAGTTCGGCGACCCGCGCCTCAGCCTCGGCGAGCTGCTTCTCGTCCCCGGCGATCTGCGCCTTCGCCTCGGCGAGCTGCCGCTCGGTCAGTTCCTTCCGCTGCGCGCCGACCTTCTCGGCGTGCAGCGCGGCCTGGAGTTCGGACTCGGCCTTGCGCTGCGCCGCGGCCAACTCCCCGCGCCGAAGTTCCGACTCCTGCTTGGAAGCCTCGAGCCCGGCGAGGGCCTCGGCCGCCTCCCGGCGCGTCCCCTCAAGGTCGCTCAGCCTCGAGGTCAGCCCTTCCAGGCGCCGGCGCAGGTCGTCGTACTGGTCGAACATCAGCGCCGCGCGCAGCGCCCGGTACTCCTCGTCGAGCACCTTGAACTGCCGCGCCTTGGCCGCCTGCCCCTTGACCAGCCGCAGCCGCCGCTCCGTGCTCGCCAGCTGCTCCCGCAGCCCCACGAGGTTCGTCTCGGCCTTCTCCAGTTTCCGCTGCGCCTCGATCCGGCGCTGCTTGTACTTCGCGACCCCCGCCGCCTCCTCGAAGATCGCGCGCCGCTCCACCGGCGAGGCGAGCAGCATCGCGTCCACCTTCCCCTGCTCGATGATCGAGTAGGCGTCCGCCCCGATCCCCGTGTCCATGAACAGTTCGCGGATGTCACGGAGCCGGCACCGCTTGCCGTTGATCAGGTACTGGCTCGTTCCGTCGCGGTACAGCCGCCGCTCCACCTCCACCACGTCCGCGTCGATCGGCAGCCCCCGCCGGCGCGACCGCCCCGCCGCGGCGGCGCGGTCGATCACGATCTCCGTCTCGCCGCTCGCCAGCGCCGCCGCGTCGGCATCGCCCGTCGCCGGCGCCGCCTGGCCGTTCTCGGACGCCCCCTCGGCCCTTTCGGCTCCCTCGCCCGCCGGCTCCGGCGACGCCTCCGGGGCGGGCCCGGCCCCGGTTTCCTCGATGACGGGGTTGTCGAACGTGAGCGTCACGCTCGCCATGCCCATCGGCTTGCGGCCCGCCGAGCCGGCGAAGATCACGTCGATCATCTCCGTCCCGCGCAGGCTCTTGCTCGACCGCTCGCCGAGGACCCACTTGATCGCGTCCACGACGTTGCTCTTGCCGCAGCCGTTGGGCCCGACGATGCCCGTCACCGGCTCGGAGAAGGTGAACTCCGTCCGGTCAGCGAAGCTCTTGAACCCGTTGAGCGTCAGTTTCGCAAGGCGCATGCGGCTGCAACCTCCGTGTTGCCCTGGTCCGGTCTGAGGCGACCGGCGGAACACACCCAGACGCACCTCCGTGCGCCGTCACAGCCCCCGCCCAGCGCGCGCCCCGAGCAACACATCGGAGATCCCGCCCCTGCGACGCCATTAATGTAGCATCTTCGACGCGGCCGCGCTAGCGCTGCGACCCGTCCGCACGCCCGGTGTTCAGCGGCACCACCATCGACGGACGGTTCCCGCTCGGGGCCGTCCCCGACCCGCCGAACGGATCCGCCGAACGCTGCGCCGGCCCCTCCGGCCGGAAGACGATCACCGGCCCCTCGATCGGCTCCTGGTTCGTCTCCGGACGGTCCGTCACCGCGGTCACCTGCGAGGCCTTCAGCAGCTCCGCCAGCAGCCGGTCATACCCCGTGGCGAACGCCGCGTTGATTCCTCCCTGCCGGTGGATCTCGTACAGCGCGCCCACCACCTCCGAGTAACTCAGCCCCAGCCCCGGCTCCGGCGACTCGGGCGTCTGCTTGTGCCCCAGCAGTTCGATGAACCGCAGCACGTCCTCCGGCGCCGCGTACACCGACGCCCGATTGGTCCGGAAATCCCGGTAGTAGAGCCGCACCGGGCTCCCGGGGCTCTCGGCGCTGAGCATCAGCCGGTCCGACCAGGCCGAGATCAGCACCGGCCGCGTCAGTTCCAGCGTCCCCTCGCCCTGCCCCGCGCCGAAGATCACCACCTTCGGCTCCCGCTCCTGCGAGACGTAGATCAGCGGGTCCTTCGCCGGCACGGCGTCGATCACGAAGCTCGGCCTCAGCGGGTTGGGGCCGACGGGGATGCGGATCAGGCTCGGGTCGTTCCGCGCCGCCAGCGCCTCGTACGCCGCGACGCGGACGTCCAGGTCCTCCTCGTTGACCAGTTCGCGCAGGGCGAAGTTGATCTGCGGGTTGGTCGGCATGTCCCCCAGCAGCGCGATGGCGTCGGTGCGGATCGCCGCGGGGGCGTTCTTCGCCAGGTCCACCAGGTGCGGCACCGCCCGCATGTCCCCCAGCCGCGCCCCGGCGCGCAGCGCCGCCAGCCTCGGCGCCAACTCCGGGTAGTCGTACATCGTCGAAAGGAACGGGATCGCCGGCTTGCCGATCGCCTCCAGGCACCAGCTCAGGTCGTCCGCCAGCCCCGGGTTCTGCTTCAACTCCTCGACGTACCGCCGCGCGAACTCCTGCGGGAAGCTCTGGTCGATCCGCAGGCACCGGACCAGTTCCAGGAAGTCGCCGATCTTGTCCCGGTACGCCGCGGGGACGCTCACCGCGATGCTCTCGGCGTTCCGTCCCCGCGCCGTCGGCCCGTCATCCCCCGGACCCGGCGGGAAGCGGTAGTTGATCGCGCTGACCATCGCGCTCGCCCGCGTGTGCGACGGGTTGTCCAGCACGATCTCCAGCTGCAGCGGCTCCACGACCACCCCGCCCCCCAGCACCCGCCCCGTCGTCCGCCCAACCGCCATCTCCCCGTTGGCCCCCGGCTCGGCGAACGGGTTGATGAAGATCTCCCCCCGGGCCTCGGCGATCCGCCGCGTCTTGTACCCCCCGAAGCTCGTCGCCGGCCCCAGACGCAGGTCCGTCGTCCACAGCGTCCCCCCCTCCAGGCTCGTCACGCTCGAGCCCGGCAGCGTCCGCACCCAGACGTCGAACCTCGTCCCCGCCGGCGCCCCGGGGATCACCGCGGCCTCGACGATCACCACCGCTACGTTCGGATCCCGCAGCACCTGCTTGGGCGTCTTCCCCGCCAGCGGGCCGACGTCCAGGAGCCCCCCCTTCCCCACCCCGCCACGGGCCAGTTCCCGCTCCATCGTCGCGGCGATCGCCGGCGGGATCTCGCCCCCGCCCGTCCCGTTGAGCCCCACGACCAGCCCGAAGCCGGAGACCAGTTGCGGCTCAACCCCACGGATCGACGCCTCGGCGCCGATCGTCCCGCGCAGCGGCTCAGGAATGTCGCGGACGATCGGCGCCACAGCCTTGGGCTGGGGCTTGGGCCCGCCGCAGGCCGCGAGCGTCGATGCCGCCGCCGCGGCGACGAGGCCGGTGGTGAGCCAGTCCAGCAGGACCCCGCGCGCATTCCTGGGCCGCATCAGTCGATCTCCGAGCTCCCCCGCGCTCCGTCCCATCATGTTCCCTTGTTCCCCCTGCCGCCGCCCCGCGCGCCCCGCATCGGGGCACACGCTACCCGAGCCGCCGCGGGGGTTCAACCGCCGAACTCCCCAAGCCGCGGGGCGGCAACGCCTTGCGCTGCGCTCACTCGCAGGAGGATGCACAACTGGGCAATCCGGGCAGGTTGGGCAATTTGGGCCTCCCGACAGGTTTTCCCGAGCCTCATCCGGGCGCAGCGCGGCGTCGGTTCCCCCGGTGAGAACGCGATAACTTGGCCGCAGTGGGGGGGTTGCAGCCAAGCGACAAGAAATCCACTTCCGTCCCCAGCCTTTGGTATTTCATGGGGGTTGAACACACGAGGGGTAGTGGTATGCTCTCCGATGGCCCGTCGGTGACTCACGGGCCGCGGCACCCGGGAAGGAGCGGGTGCCGTTTCCAGGAACCCAGCCGCCGCGGCGTGGGAGCACGGCGGAATGCGACGGGGTGTGTGAGGGGTTAGTATGGGTGGGGCGACCACCCAGGTCTGTTCCAGAAGGCGAGGCGCCGGCCCGTGCGGCGGCGGAGGGACGATCGATGGCCGTTTTGTGCGATTCCCAGATCCGTGAACTGATCAAGATCGAGCCCTTCGCCGAGAGCGCGAAACGGCCCGGTCGGGTCTCGTACGGCCTCTCCTCGTACGGGTACGACATCCGCGTCGGCAGCCGCTTCAAGATCTTCACCCCGACCCCCCGCTCCGGCGGCATCACCGTCGTGGACCCCAAGGCCTTCCACGACGACCTCTTCGTCGAGGTGGACTGCGCCAGGACCGGGTGCGACCACGTCATCATCCCGCCCAACTCCTTCGCCCTTTGCGAGACCGTCGAGACCCTCTCGATCCCGCGCGACGTGCTGGTGCTCTGCGTCGGCAAGAGCACCTACGCGCGCTGCGGCCTGATCGTGAACGTCACGCCCCTGGAGCCGGAGTGGCGCGGCAAGATCACGCTCGAGATCTCCAACACCACCCCGCTGCCGGCGAAGGTCTACGCCAACGAGGGGATCGCGCAACTGGTCTTCCTGAAGGCCGACAAGGTGTGCGAGGTGTCGTACGCGGACAAGAAGGGGAAGTACCAGGACCAGGATGGGTTGACGCTGCCGCGCGTGGATTAGGGCGGAAGAGGATCGTGGTGGTAGGCACGAGGCATTCGGCACCGGGCACTCGGAGTCGCCATGGACCGGGAGGTTCGCTCGTATCGAGACTTGGTCGCATGGCAGAAGGCGTACGCACTCGGACTTGCCCTCTACAGGTTCTCAGCGACGCTCCCCGAGTACGAACGTTCGGGCTGGTCGCGACGCCGCGGCGCACCGCGCTGCTCGTCGCACGTCTCATCGCCGAGGGATATGGCGAGCAGAACCCGGCGGCCTGCGTCCAGATGCTTCGGAACGCCAGGTCAACCACATACGACATCGACACCCAGCTCATGTACGCGATCGGGCTGGGGCATGCGACGGAAGAGGAGTGCCGGCCGTTGATCGAGCAGACGGCCGAGTGCGGCAAGGTTGTTTCAGGACTGATCCGGAGCATCGAGGGCTCCGCCAACTGACGCCTAGAGCCTAGTGCCGAGTGCTTAGGAACAAGACCATGAAGATCACCCGCAAGTTCACCCAGGCCGGCTCCGACCCCTTCGCCACCGTCAAGTGGGTGAAGCGGTCCAGCCGGATCACCAACCCCGACGGCTCCGTCGTCTTCCAGATGGACGACGCCGAGGTGCCGGAGACGTGGTCGCAACTCGCCACCGACATCATGGTGAGCAAGTACTTCCGCAAGGCCGGCGTCCCGCAGTTCGACGAGCACGGCAAGCCCCTGCTCGACGACAAGGGCAAGCCCGTCACCGGCCCCGAGAAGTCCGCCCGCCAGGTGATCCACCGCCTCGCCGGCTGCTGGAGGCACTGGGGCGAGAAGCACGGCTACTTCGACACCCCCGCCGACGCCCAGGCGTTCTACGACGAGCTGGTGTACATGATGGTGCACCAGCACGCCGCCCCCAACAGCCCGCAGTGGTTCAACACCGGCCTCAACTGGGCCTACGGGATCAGCGGCCCCGCCCAGGGCCACTTCGTCCCCGACCCCAAGACCGGCAAGGTCAGCCTCGCCAAGGACGCCTACACCCACCCCCAGCCCCACGCCTGCTTCATCCAGAGCGTCGAGGACGACCTGGTCAACGAGGGGGGCATCATGGACCTGTGGGTCCGCGAGGCCCGGCTCTTCAAGTACGGCTCCGGCACCGGCACGAACTTCTCCAACCTCCGCGCTGAGAACGAGCGGCTCTCCGGCGGCGGCAAGTCCTCCGGGCTGATGAGCTGGCTGAAGATCGGCGACCGGGCCGCGGGGGCGATCAAGTCCGGCGGCACCACCCGCCGGGCCGCGAAGATGGTCTGCCTCGACATGGACCACCCGGACATCGACAAGTTCATCAACTGGAAGGTCCGGGAGGAGATCAAGGTCGCCGCGATGGTCGAGGGGATGAAGCACCTCCCCGAGAACCTCCGCGAGGAGGCCGCGAGGCTCGGCCTGAAACTCGACTACGACTTCAACGGCGAGGCGTACGCCACCGTCAGCGGCCAGAACTCCAACAACTCGGTGCGCATCCCCGACGAGTTCTTCGAGGCGGTGGACCGGGACGGTGAGTGGACGACCCGCTGGCGCACCACGGGCAAGCCGGCGAGGTCCTTCCGCGCCCGCGACCTGTGGGACCAGATCGCCTACGCCGCGTGGCGCTGCGCCGACCCCGGCGTGCAGTTCGACTCCACGATCAACGCCTGGCACACCTGCCCCAGCGGCGGCCGGATCAACGCGAGCAACCCGTGCTCCGAGTACATGTTCCTCGACAACACGGCGTGCAACCTCGCGTCCATCAACGTCCTGAAGTACTACGACCCCCGGACCCGCCGCTTCGACTGGGCCTCCTTCGAGCACGCCATCGACCTGTGGACGGTCGTGCTCGAGATCAGCGTCCTGATAGCGAGCTACCCGAGCAAGGAGGTGGCGGAACTCTCCTGGAAGTACCGCACCCTCGGCCTGGGCTACGCCAACCTCGGCGCCATGCTCATGCAGGCCGGCATCCCCTACGACTCCGACGAGGCCCGCGCCGTCTGCGCCTGCATCACCGCGATCCTCACCGGCCGCGCCTACCGCCAGTCCGCCGTCATGGCCCAGCAGCTCGGCCCCTTCCCCGGCTACGAGGCCGACCGGCAGAACATGCTCCGCGTCATCCGCAACCACCGCCGCGCCGCCCACGGCGTGGCCCGCGACGCGGTGGAGTGGGAGGCGATCAAGATCCGCCCCGTGCCGATCGACCACAAACTCATCAAGAGCGGCCGGGTCAACATCGCCAACGCCGCCGAACTCCTCAAGCGCGCCACCGGCGCCTGGGACGAGGCCCTCTCCGCCGGCGAGCGGCACGGCTTCCGCAACGCGCAGGTCACCGTCATCGCCCCCACCGGCACCATCGGCCTGCTGATGGACTGCGACACCACCGGCATCGAGCCGGACTTCGCCCTGGTCAAGTTCAAGAAGCTCGCGGGCGGCGGCTACTTCAAGATCGCCAACGCCTCGGTCAAGCCCGCCCTCGAGGCCCTGGGCTACACCCCCGAGCAGATCCGCGACATCATGGTCTACCTCCTGGGCACGCTCAACCTGGACGTGCCGATGCCCGACGAGGACGGCTCCGTCCCCGAGGGGGCGATCACCTTCGCCCAGTGGCTCATGGCCAAGGGGCTGACGGCCAAGGAGATCGACGCGATCAACGAGGCCCTCCCCGGCGTCTTCGAACTCTCCTTCGCCTTCAACGCCTGGTCCCTCGGCGACGACGCCGTGCGGCGGCTCGGCCTGGACCCCGAGGCCGCCAAGAGCAACCCGAGGTTCAACCTCCTCCGCGCCCTGGGCCTGACCCGCAAGCAGATCTCCGCCCTGAACGACGCCGTCTGCGGCACGCAGACCGTCGAGGGCGCGCCGCACCTGGCCCCGGAGCACCTCCCCGTCTTCGACTGCGCCAACACCTGCGGCAAGTACGGCAAGCGCTACATCCACCCCCACGGCCACATCCGCATGATGGCCGCGGCGCAGCCCTTCATCACCGGCGCCATCTCCAAGACCATCAACCTCCCCAACTCCGCCTCGGTGGACGACATCAAGTCCTGCTACCGCCTCTCCTGGGAGCTGGGGCTCAAGGCCAACGCCCTCTACCGCGACGGCTGCAAGCTCAGCCAGCCGATGAACGCCAGGGCCGACGAGGACGACGAGGAGGCCGACGCCGCCGCGGCCCAGGAGGCCGCCGTAAAAAAGCCTGCGGACTCGACCGCGGCCCCGGCGGCTGCGGCGAGTGCCGCGTCGGCTGAGGCTGTCGCGGCGACCGCCGCCGCCGGCTCCCCCGCGCCGCGCTCGGATTCCCAGGCGCACCAGGCGTCGCCGGAGGTCCGCATCGTCAACCGGCCTATGCGCCGCCGCCTCCCCGACACCCGGGCCTCCATCACCCACAAGTTCAACATCGCCGGGCACGAGGGGTACCTGACCGTCGGCCTCTACGAGGACGGCATGCCCGGCGAGCTGTTCATCACCATGGCGAAGGAGGGCTCGACGATCGGCGGGCTGATGGACTCCCTCGGCACCGCCGTCTCCGTCGCGCTGCAGTACGGCGTGCCCGTCCAGAGCCTGGTCAACAAGTTCACGCACCAGAGATTCGAGCCGGCGGGGATGACGAGCAACCGCGACATCCCGTTTGCGAAGAGTCTGGTCGATTACATCTTCCGGTGGATCGGGATGGAGTTCATCCCCGGCTACCGCGAGGCCAACGCGCCCAAGCGACCCGGGCCCGAGCCGCTGCCGTCCGAGCCCTCGGACGACGCCGAGCCCGGCGCAACCCGAGCGCCAGCCACGGAGGACGCTCCGCAGTGGAAACCCAGCAGCACCGCCCCCGTAGCCGCGCCCGCACCCTCTTCCGCGCCGGCCGGTCCTCCCCCGTCCGCCTCGGGGACGACCGCCGAGCGCCCCGATCGCGCCGAAGGAGGCGCAGGCCGGGCGCACCAGGCGTCCGGGGGCGCCGGTGCAGGGAGTGGGGGGGCCGGGGGGAGCGGCGCCGAGGTCGTCGTGACTTCGACGCGTCTCTCGGCGATCCTCGACGCCGGGGAGACGACCGTGCAGGTCCTCTCCGGCGGCGTCAGCGCTCTGTCCATGGCCATGCAGAACAACATGGGCGACGCCCCCGCGTGTGACGGGTGCGGCGCGATCACCGTCCGCAGCGGCACCTGCTACAAGTGCCTCAACTGCGGCAACTCCATGGGGTGCAGCTGACCACGGCTGCTGCACCCCGCCGGCTCGGGGAACAAGCCGGCGGTGCAGGACGCGGGGTCGGCGCGTGCCACGCGTGCGGACGGATTCCCGCCCCGGATCGTGATCAGGATGTTCGCTTTCCGGGCACTGGCGCAGAGACGACAGCCATTACGGCCACGGAGGAGTCTTTCGCGAGCCCAGTCCGCCGACCCCGCCCCTGCCCGCCGCTTCGTCCGCGGGCCGACCACAGGGTCCCCCGCCCCCAGCGGGCCAGACCACCTTGCTCCCTCCCTTCGCCCCCGGGTGCCCTCCCACCGCGCCCGGGGGTTTTTTCGTGCGCCGCTACGACCGACAAGGGAGCCCCGAGCGCAAGCCCGGCGGCGGATGGTCCCCGCGTCCCTCTCGTGCGCGTATCATCTCACCACGGAGTCCACGGAGGGCACGGAGGAAGACAACGACGCTTCCACAACGCGAGGATCACGACGAGGGGCGTGAAAAAGACAGGAACGCGGAGGTCGCGGGGGAAGCAGAGGAACGCAGAGGGAAACGGAGGGAAAACGGGGAGAGGAAGGCCGGAACACGGAGGTCACAGAGATCCACGGAGACCACAGAGAAAAGGCAGGGATCAGGGAGGGGAGGCTTGGTGTCACGGCGGCCCCGATGATGGTGTCGCTCTGGGTCGCTCTTACGCGGTCGAGGGCGCGGTCCTTCTCAAGCCCTCTCCCCCCTCTTCTCTCTGTGCCCCCTCTGTGTCTCTGCGTCTCTGTGGTTGGTCTTCTCTTCCGCCCTTCTCCGTGCCCTCCGCGAACTCCGTCGTGAATCCGCTTCCGGGCAAGCGCTACTCCAGCGCCCGCTTCCCCCGCGGCATCTCGAACCGCTCGCGCGTCCGGCAGTAGTCCAGCCCGCCCATCCGCCCGATCGCCGCGAGCCGCACCGGATCCACGCGGTACCGCTCGTCGATCACCCCCTCCGCCGCGTGCACGTGCACCACCCGCCCGATCACCACGTTCCCCCCCGCCGGGACCCCGGGGTTCAGCCGCACCACCTGCATCGTCACGCACTCGAAGCTCAGCGGGCTCTCCGCCACCCGGGGCGGGCGCACCTTCACGCTCGGCGCCGGCGTCAGCCCCGCCAGTTCGAACTCGCTCTGCCCGTACGCCAGCGGCTCCGCCGTCGCCGCCATCTGCCGCTCGAACGACTCGCTCGCCACGCTCACCACGAACTCCCCCAGCCCCCCCTCCTCCGGCGGCAGCACGTTCCGCATCGTGTCCTTATCTGTCCCATCCGACTTGTTGGCGGGGCAGAACAGCAGCGTCATCGGGTCCGATCCCACGCCGCTGTAGAACGAGAACGGCGCGAGGTTCATCCTCCCATCCGGCGACTGCGACGACACGAACGCGATCGGCCGCGGCACGATGCCGCCGATGAGCAGCTTGTACCGGTCGGCCGGCGCGAGTTGCGCTGGGTCAATCTCCATGCGCGGAGTGTACGGCCGTGCCCTCGCGCCGCACCTCTACCATTGCCCATGCCCACCAACCCCCGCGGCACCGACCTCACCTGGCCCGCCCTCCTCGCCCACTGGACGCAGTTCGCCCAATCCTCCCTCGCCCTGCCCAAGACCGCCGAGGGGGACCGCTGGCGCGCCGCCGTCCCCGCGATCATCGGTCTTCAGGCGGTCACCTTCGCCCTGGGCGACCTCGACCGCCTCGCGGATGGCGCCGGGGGGGAGCGGGCCCTCGCGCTCGACAAGTCGGACCTGCTCATCCGCAAGCACGCCGCGGAACTGCACGACCTCTGGCGCGGCGAGCCGCTGCACGCCGAACTTGCCACCCTCATCGACGACGCCCGCGCCGCCCTCGCCGCGGCACGCGACGGGGGCATGGAGTGGCGGGTTGCCGACGACCGCCTGATCGCCGAGCACCCCGCCGACCTCGTCGCCGCGCTGCTCTCCGCGGGCTTCCGCGGCGACCTCATGCTCCCCGCACCCGGCTACACCCTGTTCAAGTCCTGCCCCGCCGCTTTCGCCCGCGCCCCGCTGGGGGCCACCCCCGAGGACGACGTGCTCGAGGTCGTCGCCCGATTCCTCGGCGGCGTCGGCGAGCCGCAGCGCGTCCCCGGCCCGCGCCAGGTCTACCGGCAGTTCGACTTCGCCAAGGGTGGCCCGGTTCGCGACGTCGTCGTCCCCATGAACGCCACGCTCCCCGCCGGCCAGCCGCTGCTGGTGCCGGCGATCCAGGGCGGAGAGGCGGTCCCGGTGTCGCTCCCGCCGCGACGGCTGGAGGAGTTGGCCGACCTTCCCGTCGTCTTTGAGGACAGGAAGGGTTAAGCCGCGCCCCCCGCCGGGTCCACGGACGCGAGGGGCGCCGCGGGATCACCGCGGTTCTGGTATGCTCCCGCCGCCGAAGCGTGGAGTCGTGGGATGGGGCATTGGATCAATCGTGCTGCTGCGCTGCGCGGCCCTCGCACCCGGCGGCCGCTGCGACTTGTGGCGGCGCTCGCCGGCGTCGTCCTGGGGGCCGCGGGCTGCATGTCGCGCTCGCCGGCGGACCCCGGCCGGTTCACCGCCGCGGCGACGTTCGCCGAGGACGCGGTCGTCTGGCCCAAGCGGCCGGAGGGGTGGTCGGACGAGCGGATCGTCGCGAGCGACGAGCCGCGTTCGATCTGGTTCACCATCGCGGACACGAAGGGCGGCGCGCTGGCGACGTCCTTCTATTCCATCCGGGTGAAGTTCACGCGGGTCACGCCCCGTGGGCGGGGCCTGCTCGCGCAGGCGGAGCCGCGCGCGGAGTCCGCGCGGCCGTGGGCCTATTCTCGCGCCACGCCGTGGTTCTTCTTTTCCGGCCACTCCCCGAGATTCCCCGTCGCGATCTTCGATCGCCCCGGCGTCAAGGGCGACGACATCAAGGCCGAGCCGATCTGCCCGGTGCACGTCTGGCTCCGCGAGCCGGCGAGCGGCCCCGTCCGCGGCCTGGTCATCGCCCTGCTCAGCCTCGGCGACTCGAGGTACGAGGACGCCGTCATCGACGAACTCAACCGCCGCGGCTGGGCCGTGCTCGGTTCGCCCTACCCCTTCGGCCTGGAGGTCATGTTCGGCCCGTCCCTCGAAGAGCCCTACACGACGGAGCGCTTCGCGGCGGCGATCGCCGCGAACCTCGACACGCGTCTGGCCGAGTGGGTCTACGGATGCGAGGCCGTGCTGGAGGAACTCGCCGAAACGCGCCCGGACGTGGCGCAGCGGCCGATGGTGATCGTCGGCTTCAGTGCCGGCGCGCTGGGGGCGCCCGCCCTCGCGGCGCGGCTGCACGGGCGGGTCGATGCGGCGGTGCTCATCGGCGGCGGCGCGGACATCCTCCGCATCATCCACACCAGCCACCTCTTCCGCAACGCGGTGCAGGTCCGCTGGGAGGAAGGGCCGATCGCGCCGGAGGTGCTCGACGAGCTCAGCAGGCATTACCTCGCCGCCAGCCGGCTCGATCCGTACCACACCGCCGCGGCGCTGGTCCGCGTGCCCGTCCTGATGCTGCACGCCGCGAAGGACCACATCGTCCCCGCCCCCACCGGCGACCTGCTTTACGAGCGCCTCGGCCGCCCGGAGCGGTGGACGTTCGACCTCGGCCACGAGCTGCTCTTCTGGCGGCTCCCCGCCTACGCCGGCGACATCGCCGACTGGATCGAGGAAGCGGTCCAGGGATCCACGCGATGCGCCGCGCCGGACCCGGTTTCGGGCCGCTGACCCGCCGGCCCCCCCGCCTACGATAGCGGCCCCTCCCGGAATCCAGAGCGAAAGGACCCGACCTATGGCATTGCGTCGCCCCAAGATCAGCGTCATCGGCGCCGGCAACATCGGCGGTGAGTGCGCCCGTTCGATCGCCATGAAGGAACTCGGCGATGTCGTCCTCCTGGACATCCCCAACAAGGACAAGCCCGAGCTGCACATGCCCAAGGGCAAGGCGCTCGACCTGGCCTGCTGCGGCCCCGTCGAGAAGTTCGACGTCAAGATCACCGGCACCTTCGACTACGCCGACACCGCGGACTCCGACGTGGTCATCATCACCGCCGGCCTTCCCCGCAAGCCCGGCATGAGCCGCGACGACCTCGTGCAGGTCAACGCCGGCATCGTGAAGAGCGTCGCCGAGAACGTCAAGAAGTACTCCCCCAACGCCATCGTCATCGTCGTTTCCAACCCGCTGGACGCGATGGTCTACGTCGCGTGGAAGACCACCGGCTTCCCGGCGCAGCGCGTCATGGGCCAGGCCGGCGCCCTCGACGTCGCCCGCTACAAGGCCTTCCTCGCGTGGGAGCTGGGCGTCAGCGTCGAGGACGTGCAGGGCCTGCTCCTGGGCGGCCACGGCGACGACATGGTCCCGCTCCCGAAGCGCACGAGCGTCAACGGCATCCCGGTCTCCGACCTGCTCCCGGAGGACAGGATCCAGGCGTGCGTCGAGCGGGCCAAGGTCGGCGGGGGCGAGGTCGTCAAGCTCATGGGCACCAGCGCGTGGTACGCCCCCAGCGCCGGCACCGTCGAGATGGTCGAGTCGATTGTCCGCGACAAGAAGCGCGTCATCGCCTGCGCCGCCTACTGCGAGGACGAGTTCGGCGTCGCCCCCGGCCAGAAGGGCAAGGGGTACTTCGTCGGCGTCCCCTGCGTCCTGGGCGCCGCGGGCGTCGAGCGGATCATCACGTTCAAGATGGACGAGACCGAGCAGAAGTTCATGAACGAGTCCATCAACCACGTGAAGGACCTCGTCGGCGTGGTGCAGAAACTCTACCCGGAGATGGCTTGACGCGCGATCGCCCATCCGGTTCACTACCCGCAGGGGGCCGGGCCGTCCGGCCCCCTGTTTCTGTGTACGCTCCGCAAAGGAGACCGGCGGATGATCCGGTTGGCTGCGGCGCTCGTGGTGCCGGCGGCTCTGATCCTGGCATCCGCGGCGGGGTGCGTGTCGGAGCGGATCGGCGTGGACGAGTCCCACCCGGCGGTCCTCGATGCGAGGCTCCACCCTGGGCACGGACTCGATCAGGCCGACGTCCACGCCATCCGGGCCCAGAGACTCGCAGGTGATGCCGGGGTCGAGTTCTGGGCGGGCGAGCGCCGGCTGGCCACGGTGACGTTCTCCGGCGGCTGGCGCAACCGGCTCGTCGCCGCGCAGACCCGGTTGACGGACAGCGGCGGCCTCTGCCACATCGCCGTCACGCAGTGGACGCAGCCCGACGGCTCGCACGCAGACGTGTCGCTCGCCTCATTCGGCCCCGGCCTGCTGTTCCTCTACACGAACGGCTCGCGCCGGCAGATCAACGAGGGCGAAGAGGTCCTGCTGGCCGATGCTGTTGCAGGCAGCGGGGCCGTCGCTGGCCGCTGACGTGCGGTCCGCGGGACGCCTCGTCGTTGAGGACCTCGTCGGCGTGGTGCAGAAGTCTGCCCCCGACCTCGCCTGACCACTGCCTCATACTCATCCGCACGAATCACCACCAAGGGAGCCCCCCGCGCGAACGGGGGGCTCTTCGTTTCGACGCGTCGTCACGTCAAAGGCGGAACGCGGAGGTCGCAGAGGAAGCAGAGGAACGCAGAGGAAGACAGATGAGGTTGAAGCAGAGAGCGCGAGGCCGGCGGGCGACAGCGTTGCTCAACCCCCGCATCTGGGTGATGCCGGCACCCTTCCTCTCATCCAGCAGACGCAGTTGACCCGTTCCCCGCCTGAAAATCCCCTCCCCTCTTCTTCTCCGCGTTCCTCTGCGCTCTCCGCGACCTCTGCGTTCCTGCCTTCTTCGTTCCCCCACCTCCCCCGCTTACCTCACGTTCCGCCTATGAGTGTGCGAGCGCACGGGAACGAGAACCACGAGCAGGCGCTCGGGGCTCCCTGGTCCATATTCCACTCAGGATCACCTCTCCGCCGTCCCCTCCAGCGTCTCCTCGATCCGGATCGTCAGCGCCCGGTGCCCCTTCCACCTGCGGAACATCCGGATCGAGTAGAACAACCCCACCGGCGTCACCACCGGCGCGGTGTACACGTACACCGGGTCCCGCAGGATCACCGCCACGATCCCCAGGTTCACCGCGATCAGGAACAGCACGAGCGACAGGATCAGTTGCCCCAGCGAGCCCGGCGGCGCCAGCCTGCGAAGGCTGAAGCGTTTGTCCGCCACCCGCATGATCCCCGCCTCGGGGTCGTACCCGCCCTCGAGTTCGAAGGTCCACGGCTCGGACGCCCCACCGGCTTCCCCCGTCGCCCCCCTCCTCCCCGCGTCGGGCGACGCCGGCCCCATCGACAGCGGCGCCTCCCCGCCTCCAAACCGGTCTCCCCCATCATCCAGGACGCGCAGGTCCTCCTCGACCTCCATCTCCGCGACGGTCTCGTCCAGCGCCCCTTCCGGCACCGCGGCCGCCGGCGGCTTCTGCCGTTCCGCCTCCTGCTCCTCTCCTTCCGGCGATGCCGGCGTGTCCACGGCACGGTGCAGCGGTTTCCTCGCCGCGTGGCCGTTCTCCGCGCCACCCCGCGCCTCGCCCCTCAACTCGCTCGATCTGACTTCGTCTCCCGGCATCACCCGTCCAGTGCTTCTGAGGGCGAGGTCCCCCGCCCGTCTATCGACTATCCGTCTCCGGCCGACCACTTTCGCCGCCTGACCCCCGCTCCCGCTCCTCTGGCTTGCCATCTATCTATCAGACGCTCCGGCCCGCCCTCGCGTTCTCAGGCCATTCCTAAACCCGCGTCCACCCCGACAACTCCCCACCCCCTCACGTTCCCCGCGGCGGCGCGCCCTCGCCGCCGTCGATCTCCCCAGTCCCCGCGCCCACTCCTTTTTCTACAATCCGTCCGATGGCCCAACGACTCGTCTCCATCCTGCTTGCGGCCGCCTTCCCCGTCTTCGCTCCGTCCGCGGCCCATCCGGCTCTTCCACCCCCGCCCGTGGATCAAGCCGCCAGCCCTGCCGCTGACCATGAATCCGTGGCCGTGCTGGACCTCCTCACCGGCACGTTCATCTCGGCTCCTCTGGACGACGCCGCTCGCACGCTCACCTGGCGCTGCGCCCCCGTCCACATCGACGGCCTTCCCGCCGCGGCCTACTTCGAACTCGCCCCCGCCGGCCGTCCCGCCGATCCCCTCCGCCAGGGGATCATCCAGGTCTACCGCCGCCAGGGCGAACTCCGCCTCCGCGTCTTCGACTTCGCCGGCGAGCCGGGCCTCAGAGGCGCCCTCGTCGGCCTTTGGGCCGCCCCCGAGGTCTTTCCCAATCTTCCTCTCTCCAGCCTCGTACCGACTCATGACCTTGTCTTGGTCCACGACGGCGAGGCCTTTCATGCCCGAACGCCGTTCCCTTATCCCGCGATCCGCGACGGCGCCACCGAGATGACCGCCGAGGTCACTCTCGCCCCCGGCCGCATCGCGATCGCGGAGCGCGGCTACGACGCCTCCGGCCGCCAGATCTGGGGCTCCGCCCCCGGCGAGGCGGTCGTCTTCACTCCGGATGACCACGATTCCGTGGTCACGCGGCACCCCAGCGGTCTGGTTGTGATCGACCTCGTTCCGCCGGACCCCGACCTTCCCGCCCTCGCCGAGGGGGGCAACATCACGGTCCACTACACCGGCTGGCTGACCACCGGCTACGAGTTTGAAAACTCACGCATCGACGGTCGCCCGCCTCTGCGAACCCGGGTCCCCGGAACAGGCGTGAGGGGGATCGACGAGGGCCTGCTCGGGATGGCCCCGGGTACCCGCCGCCGGCTGGTCATCCCCCCGGAACTCGCCTTCGGCGAGCGGGGCTCCATCCGAGGCCGCATCCCCCCGGGCGCCACGCTGATCTACGACCTCGAGGCGCTCGAAGTCCAGAACGAGTCCCAGCCCCTCCCCAGCAGCCAGCGTCCGCCCCTCCGGCCTCCGCCGCGGCCTCCCGCGGCCGACTAAGGTCCACTACAGGGAGCCACCTCAGGGACGGACCCCGCCATGACCGCGATGAGTTCCACCACGACCTTCTACGACATCCTCGGCGTTGCCCGCAACGCCACCTCCGCCCAGATCAAGCGGGCATACCGCGCCAAGGCCCGGAAGGTCCACCCCGACGTCAACCCCGCGCCGGACGCCGCGGCACGCTTTGCGGAACTCCAGAACGCCTACGAGGTCCTCTCGAACCCCAACCGGCGGCGCGAGTACGACCTGAGCCTCGCCGCGGCGGCGGCCGCCGCCCCCGTTGACCCCGGCGTTGCCGGTAAGGCCCACTACAGCTGGCGGAACGTCGGCGCCGACGCCACCCCCGACCACGCCGACGGGCCCGGCGGGCGCGAGCGGACCGAACTCGACGACCTCTACGACGCTTTCTTCGGCGAGCGGAGCGGGTAAACTCCTTTTCAGCTGACGGACCGGCCGGCCTCCCCGGCCGGATCGAAACCCCCCACGGTTTGACATCCAGGCGCAACCGGCGGACAGTCCTACTGAGCGCACGGACGGACGGATGTCGAGGGCCTGCCCAACGCGGGGATTCGGAGTTGGTCAAACAGCAACATCAGTTGTTCGCCCTGCTGCTGGTCTGTGTTGACGGTCTGGTGATCACCCTGGCGTCCTACGCGGCCTGGGCGATCCGCAGGCTCACCATCGAACGGACGTGGTGGCCCCACCAGTGGGAGCACTGGATCAAGGAGCCGCTGGTTCTCTTCATCGTGCCGATCGCGCTGCTGTGCCTGCGCTCCTTCGGCCTGTACCGCCCGCGGCGGGATCGCTCGCTCGTGGGTGAGATCATCCAGCTCGTCAAGGCCTCGGTCATGACCATCGTGGTCCTGATCCCGGTGCTGTACGTGCTGGACAAGTCCATCTTCAAGCAGACCTACCACGAGGTCGTGCTCTTCGGCAAGACGCTCGACGCCGGCCGCGTGCAGCTCGGGTCGCTGCTGCTGATCCTGCCGGTCGCACTGATCGCCCACCGCACCGCCTTCCGCGCCACCCTCCGCGCCCTGCGCCGGCGCGGCTGGAACCTCCGCCACGTCGCCATCATCGGCTGCGGCCGTCTCGGCCAGATCGTCGCCCGCACGCTGGAGCGCAACAGCTGGACCGGCATCAAGGTCAGCTACTTCATCAGCCACCAGGACCAGACCCGGCGCGAGCGCTGCCTCGACCGCCCCGTCCTGGGCGGCTTGGCCGACCTGGAGCGCATCCTCAGCGAGAACAAGCCCGACGCCGTCTACGTCGCCCTCCCCTCCCAGCGCTCCAACCTCCTCTCCGACGTCCTCGGCCGCCTCGAGCGCTTCAGCGTGGACGTCCGCGTCGTCCCCGACCTCAGCCCCCGCTACCTCCCCCAGTCCATGGCCGTCAGCGAACTCGACGGCATGCCCATCCTCAGCTACCGCGAGTGCCCCACCCACGGCCTGGGCGGGGTCAGCAAGCGGGCCCTCGACATCGTCGGCTCCCTCGCCGCGATGATCCTCTTCGCCCCGCTCATGCTCGTCATCGCCGTCCTGGTCCGCCTCAGCGGCCCGGGGCCGATCATCTTCAAGCAGCGCCGCGTCAGCCTCGGCGGCGAGGTCTTCAACATCTACAAGTTCCGCACCATGCACCACGTCGAGGACGAGGCCGCTCCCTCCCTCTTCGCCACCACCAACGGCTGGACCGAACGCGACGACCCCCGCATCACCCCCATCGGCCGCTGGCTCCGCAAGACCAGCCTCGACGAACTGCCCCAGTTCCTCAACGTCCTCAAGGGCGACATGTCCCTCGTCGGCCCCCGCCCCGAGCGCCCCGAACTCATCGAGCGCTTCAAGGAGGACTGGCGCGGCTACATGCTCCGCCAGCACGTCAAGGCCGGCATCACCGGCTGGGCCCAGGTCAACGGCCTCCGCGGCCAGACCTCCCTCAAGAAGCGCCTCCAGTACGACCTCTTCTACATCCGCCACTGGTCGCTGGCCTTCGACATCCGCATCATGATCCTGACCCTCTTCCGCGGGTTCGTGCACAAGAACGCGCACTGAGCCCTGCCACGTCCGGGGAGCCCCGAGCGCAGGCGAGCGGCGCGTCCGTTCGCCTGACTTTCGTTACCGCACACGATCGAGTGATCGCGCAAGGAAGGCAACGCCACCGAAACCCCCGGGCTCGCGCTCGGGGCTCCCTGCCGCGGCCGCAAGCGCCGGGAGGGATCGCCGATCATGGCTGATGACCCGGCCCATTCCGGCACGCTCACGCTCGTCGACGGCGTCCTCCGCAACCGCTCGACGTGGTTCGGCGATTGGGACCTCCCCGTCTCCCGCATCCGCCTGATCGGCGAGGCGACGGACGAGAACGGGCCGTTCGCCGACGACTGGTACTTCGTCTTCGCCGAGGATGACACCGGGTGGCGGTCGGCGTCGTGCTATGCGCCGGGCGCTCGTGAACTCATCGCCGGCCTCGGTCCACTCCTCGGCGGCCGCGTCGAATCGCTCGCCCTGCACGGCTCCACGACCTTCAACAGCCGGGTCCTCTGGCCGCCGCGGCTGGTGGGCCGGCCGGTGTTTGAGTACATTCAGGACGGCCCCAGGAACCTGCTCGAGCGCCTGGTCTGCCCGGTGATCAAGCCGGGGCGGAACATCCAGCGATTCACGGATGAGGTTGGGCAGTTCCTCCGAACCGTGGTGCAGGAGCCGAGAACATAAAGGCGTCCGCAACGGCGGATCTCAGAAGCGGCGGCACTGACCGCACGGACTGGGCTCGGCGTCCCTCACGCCTTCGCCCACTCCAGCCCCCCCGGCAACTCCCCCGCGGCCCATTCCAGGTGCACCACCCGCCGGCGCCCCGGCTCTTCCGCGCGGCCCGAGGCGTGCAGCGTCAGCGGCCGCATCAGCACCGCCGCACCCGCTCCGCCCGTGCACGCCACCGGCTCGACGCCGCTGCTCAGCCACCGCCGCACCCCCTCCTCGCTCAGGATCCCGTCCCGGTGCGACCCCGGGAGCACCAGCAGCGGCGCATTCTCCGGCCCGCACGGATCGATGTTGATCCGCACCGTCACCATCCTCTCCAGCACCTCCGCCGGGGGCTGCACGTGCACGATGCCGCTCTTGACGGACCACGGCCCGAACCCCGGCACATCCACGCGCTCGCGCACCGCGATCGTCGTGTCCTGGTGCCACGGCACCGCCCAGTTCGACTCCGGCGTCTTGTCGAACAGGATCGCCCGCACCACGAACGCCCCGCTCCCCAGCACCCGCTCCACCACGCCCCGCACGCCCTCATCCCGCGCCAGCGCCGCCGTCTCCGGAATGGCGCGGAACAGGTCGCGCACCCCGGCCCTTCGACCCCCCATCGTCCCCATCGCCCACCCCGTCTCCTTTGCGGCCGCATCCACCGCCCGCGTCACCGCCCGCAGCACCTCCCCGCCCACGAGGCCGTCCACGATCTCGCACCCGTCGGTCGTCACGTCGAGCATGGTCCGTCCCTCCGCGTGCTTGCACCCGCCCGAGTCCGCTCGTCATCACCACGCGCGGCCGACGCGGCCGACGCGCAGGCGCACGCGCAGCATACCAGAGACTCCGGGAATCCCTGCCGAATACCATCCGCCGTGCCCCACCCCGACCGCCGACATTCGTACCAGGTCATCGTCATCGGCGGCGGCCACGCCGGCGTCGAGGCGGCGTGGGCCGCGGCCAACCTGCTCCCCAGGGCGCCCGGCGAGGGGCCGAGCGTCGCCCTGGTCACGCTCGACCCGAGCAAGATCGGCGTCATGTCCTGCAACCCCGCCATCGGCGGGCTCGCCAAGGGGCAGATCGTCCGCGAGATCGACGCCCTCGGCGGACTCATGGCCCTCGCCGCCGACGCCACGGGCATCCAGTTCAAGGTGCTCAACACGTCAAAGGGCGCGGCCGTCCGCGGCCCGCGGGCGCAGTGCGACAAGCACGCCTACGCCGACGCCGTCCAGCGCCTGATCGCCTCGCGCCCGGAGATCGAGGTGATCGCGGGAGCGGTGGAGGAACTGGTCGTCGAGCGAGGGAGGGTGCGTGGGGCGGTGATCCGGGGGGCGGGCGGCAGCACACACCACACACCACACACCGCACAGCGGGAGCGTGCGGGCGGTGTGCGTGCGTCTGATGTGTGTTGTGACGATGCGTGCTGTGTGCTGTCGGCCCCCGCGGTCATCCTCACCACCGGCACCTTCATGCGCGGCCTCATGCACACCGGCGAGGCGAAGACCCCCGGCGGCCGTTACGGCGAGGCCGCGGCCGTCGGCATCTCCGATGCGCTCCGCCGCCTGGGCTTCGAACTCGGCCGCCTCAAGACCGGCACCCCGCCGCGGCTGAAGCGCGGCACCATCGACTGGGATCGCCTCGAACCCCAGCACGGCGACGACCCGCCGCTCCCGTTCAGCGACCTCAGCGGCGCGGCCGACGTGGCGGATGCGCTGGGCTCCGGGTCGGCGTCCGAGGCGCCCTCGATCCGGCGCTTCCCCGTCCTGCCTCAGGTCGAGTGCCGCATCACGTCCACGAATCGCGCGATCCACGACCTCATCCGCGCCAACCTTCATCGGGCGCCGATGTACTCCGGTCAGATCGACTCCGTCGGCCCGCGCTACTGCCCCAGCATCGAGGACAAGGTCGTGCGCTTCGAGGGGCGCGACGCCCACCACGTCTTCCTCGAGCCCGAGAGCCACCGCGACGACTGGGTCTACTGCAACGGCATCTCCACCAGCCTCCCCGCGGACGTGCAGGACGCCATCGTCCGCGCCATGCCCGGCTGCGAGCGCGCCGAGATCCTCCGCTACGGCTACGCCGTCGAGTACGACATGGTCCGCCCCCACCAGATCGGCGCGACGTGCATGACCAAGCTCGTCGAGGGACTCTTCCTCGCCGGCCAGATCAACGGCACCAGCGGCTACGAGGAGGCCGCGGCGCAGGGGATCGTCGCCGGCATCAACGCCGCCCGCTTCGCACAGGGCAAGGACCCGGTGACCTTCGGGCGCGACCAGGCCTACATCGGCGTCCTCATGGACGACCTGGTCACCAAGACCCCCGTCGAGCCCTACCGCATGTTCACCAGCCGCGCCGAGCACCGCCTGCTGCTGCGCGCCGACAACGCCGCCGACCGGCTCACTCCCCTCGCGATCGAGCTCGGCCTGCTCGACTCCACCGACCTCGGCCGCGCCCGGCGGGCGTGGTTCGAGCGGCGCACCCGCGACATGGCCGAGATCAACCGCCTCATCGATTCCATCCGCATCGACGGCCAGCGCCTCGCCGACCTCGTCCGCCGCCCCGAGTTCGGCCCCGACGCGCTCGCCGCGGCGCTGACGTCGCACACCGGCAAGCAGTGGGGGGGCCGCGGCCTCTACACCGCCCATACGGACCGCGTCTACGCCGCCTACCTCGTCCGCCAGAAGGCCGAGATCCGCCGTCAGGCGGAACTGGAGCGCCGCCGCATCCCGCCCACCGTGGACTTCGCCACCCTTCCCAACCTCCGGGCCGAGGCCCGCGCCGCCCTGGCGCGCTTCCGCCCCGAGACCTTCGGCCAGGCCAGCCGACTCGAGGGCGTCACCCCCGCCGACCTCACCCTCCTGGCCGTCCTGCTCAAGCGCTACGCCTGACCGCCGGTCCGTCGCGCCCTTCCTCGTCCGAGCGCGGGCCGCTTCTCCTACCCCCGCGCATAACCTCCCACATGCGCATCCTGCTCACCAACGACGACGGCCTCCGGGCTCCCGGCATCGCGGCCCTGTACGAGGCCCTGGTTGACGCTCGCGGCGAGTTCGGCGGCCCCCTTCGCGACGGCGCCGCCCCTCCCGACGCTCCCAGCGAGACCGTCGTCATCGCCCCCTTGACCGTCCAGTCCGCCACCAGCCACGGCGTCACCTTTCACCAGCCCCTGATGACCCGCACCGAACTGCTCAGCGGCGTCGGCGGCGAGGTCGGCCGCTACGCCGCCGCGGGCCCCGGCTCCACCGGCGTCAAGGGCATCGCCGTGGACGGCCGCCCCGCCGACTGCGTCAAGCTCGCGCTCACCTCCCTCTGGCCCGAGCGCTTCGGCCCCGGCTCCCGCCCCGACCTGGTCGTCTCCGGCATGAACGCCGGCGCCAACGTCGGCATCAACGTCATCTACTCCGGCACCGTCGCCGCGGCCCTGGAGGCCGCCTTCCTCGGCGTCCCCGCCATCGCCGTCAGCCTCCAGATCGGCAAGGGCACGCCGCGCTTCGACGTCGCCGCCCGCTACGCCCGCCGCGCCCTGGACGTCATCCTCGCCGAGGGCCTCCCCGAGCGCCACGCCTGCCTGAGCGTCAACATCCCCGTCACCGAGAGCGACTGGGAGGTCGAGGGCCAGTGGCCCCCCATCCGTGTCTGCCCCATGAACACCCACGGCCTCGTCGATAAGTACGAGCGCCGCGTCAGCCCCGCCGGCGAGGTCTACTACTGGGCCGCCGGCTACGGCCTGGACTTCCGCGGGACCGACGAGGGCTCCGACGCCTACTGGCTCGCCCGCGGCTGCATCACCGTCACCCCCCTGGTCTACGACCTCACTGCGACCGCCACGCTGGAGCGGTGGAGGAAACGGCTCGAGGGCCGGTAGCGGACGGGCGACGCAGCGCCCCTTTCAGAACAACAGGCGGCCGCGCTGTCGCGCGGCCGCCCGGAGGGAGAAGGAGTATGCCCGTCGCATCGATGCCCGCGGGCGCGTCCCTGCGGCCGCGGGCGTCGATCCGTTCATCCCGCTTCAACTGAGCATCTGGTTCACCACGTCGATCATGTCCGGCAGCTTCGCCCGGATGTCCGCCACCGCGTCGCGGCTGAGGCCCAGGTCGTCCAGCACGTCCGCCGGCGGCTCGGTCGTCCCCACCCCCAGGTCGAGCCGGAAGCCCCCCGGCAGCTCCGCGGCGAGGTGGTCCGCCACGCACACCACGCACGCCAGCGTCCGAGACTCGCTCGGCAGCAGCAGCGGGTTGTGGTGGTACCCCGTCACGTAGGCGAAGCTCTTGGGGAACTTCCACTTCTCGCACAGCCCGCGCCCGAAGTCCTGGTGCGTCGCACCGAAGACCTCCTCCTCCGCCGCGAGCATGTCCCCCTGCACCCCGCCGTTCGGATCGACGCGCAGCTTCCCGAGCACCTCGATCAGCCGGTGCCGGTCGTACTGGATCTCCACCACCACGCCGATGTCGTGGATCAGCCCCGCCAGGAACGCCTCATCGGACAGCCCGAGCTTCAGTTGCTCCGCGATCGCCTTGGCCGCCGCGGCCGTCGCCATCGAGTGCGCCCACAGGTCCCGCGCCGAGAACGTCGGCGTCAGGGCCCCACCGCGGAAGAGCTTCGCCAGGCTCGCCGCGATCGCGATGTTCTTCACCGCGTTGAGCCCCAGCAGCACGATCGCGCGGTTGATCGATCCGATCTGGCCCGGGAGGCCGTAGAACGCCGAGTTCACCACCTTCAGGATCCGCGCGCACAGCGCGGGGTCGTTCGAGATGACCTTGTGCAGGTCCTGCGCCGTGGACTTCGGGTCCTCCACCAGGGAGACGATCTTCAGCGTGATCTCCGGCAGGGTCGCGATATGGCTGATCTCGCGGATCGCGTTCGCGATCGCCTGCTCCCTGGTCTGCGCATCAACGGCCATGGCTGCACTCCCTCGGGCGGGAGGCCCGCCCGTGCTCATGGTCCATCGGCCCCATGCGGATCGGACTTTCGCCCTTTTCCAGACCTAACCGTTCCGCGCCCGCCGCGCTGACGAGGCCCCCCGCTCCCTTCTCCGCCCTTCATCAATGGTGGGGCTCCGGGCCTCCCCGTGCCTTCTCAGAAGGCGTTCCGCTTCCGCAACAACCCGCCGTCGTGCGGGTTGCGCCCCGCCAGTTCGGCCGCGATCCGCTCCCCCGCCCGGCCGTCTCCGTAGGGATGTGCGAACGCTCTTCCCGACAGCCCCATCGCCCGCCGCACCGCCTCCTCGACCTCCCCCGCGCTCACCCGCTCCACGTCCACCACGTTATCGGCCCGCTCCCGCCCCGCCTGCCGCGGCCCGACGTTCACCACCCCCACGCCCACCACCGCCGCCTCGATCAGCCCCGCCGACGAGTTCCCCACCAGCACGCCCCCGTTCCTCGCCAGTCGCTTCAGCAGCCCCACGAACCGCCCCCGCTCCAGGTGCTCCGCCGCCGCCCACCCGCGCCGCCGAACCTCCTCCCGCATCACCGCCGCGAGCGCCTCCCGCCCCGCATCGTGGTTCGGGCTCAGCCACAGCACGCCCCGCTCCCCGAACACCCGTCCCACCTCCTCGGCGCACGCGAGCGCGGCCTCCCGTTCGCCCGCATCCCCCAACCCCGATGGATGCAGCAGGATCACGCACCGCGGGTCCCCAAGCCCCGCCGCCTCCTCGTCCCCCATCGGCGCCATCGCTCCAAGCCCGTCCACCGCCGGCGAGCCGACGACGACCACGTCCTCTGCCCGCTCCCCCATCCGCACGATCCGCGTTGCGCTTCCCTCCGTGGCCGCCAGGTGCAGGTGCGCCATCTTCGTGATCGCGTGCCGCATCGCCTCATCGGCGATCCCCTCCGCCCGGTCGCCCCCGTGGATGTGCGCCACCGCCCACCCCCCGATCGACGCCGCGCTCGCCGCGGCGAACGCCTCGATCCGGTCCCCCAGCACCACCACCCAGTCCGGCCGGAGCCGCTCGAACGCCTCGGCGAACCCGCTCACCCCGCGCCCCACCGCCCGCGCATCCGCCGCCCGCGTCCGCGCCTCCCCCTCCACCTGCATCTGCACCACCGCGTCCACCCGGAACCGCCCCCGCACCTCCTCCACCGTCGGCCTCGCCCCCAGCAGGTGCGACCCCGACACGACCGTGATCAACTCGAGCCCTTCGTGCGCCTGCACCGCGCGCATCACCGGCGCCAGCAGCCCGAACTCCGCCCGCGACCCGGTGACGACCGCCACACGATGCCTCACGCCGACGCTCCGTTCACACGACGAGCAGGGCCGTCGATCGTCAGACGGCGGCCCGGCGCCGCCGTCTGCTGACCCGTCGCCATGGCCCGTTTCCTAGGCCAGATCTTCCCACATCATCGGCATATCCCCCTCCACATCCCGTGCCAGCCGCCTCCCCACGACCTCCTCCAACCGGAACGGCTCGATCCCCGTCCCCGGCCGCTTCACCGTCAGGTCCTCCATCGTCAGCACGTGCCCCGCCGGCATCCCCCGCCGCGCCGTCACCGACTGGCGCGACACCGCCCGCACGTCCTTCTCGCACTCCAGCAGCGCCTTCCTCGCCGGCCCGATCCGCACGTCCGGCCCCAGCGCCCCGCGCCCGAACTTCTCCGCCATCCCCCACCGCCGCGGCTCACCCGCCACCGGTCGCTCCGCCCGCACCATCGCGACGTACCGCGCGAATCCCGCCGCATCCAGCGACGCCGCGTGATCCGGCCCCTTCGCCCCGCGGTCGTACGTCAGGTGCTTCTCGAGGATGCACGCCCCCAGCCGCGCCGCCAGCGCGCCGGTGTCCTCCCCCGCCGTGTGGTCGCTGTACCCGATCGGCCCATCGTGCACCCCCGCCAACTCCACCATCCCCCCAAGCGCCGCATCCTCGTCCGCCGCGGGGTAACTGCTCACGCACTGGAGCACCCCCACCCGGTCCTTCCACGGCGCGAGCCACTCCATCGCCCGCCGCACCTCGTCGATCGTCGCCGCTCCCGTGCTCACGATCAGGGGCCGCCCGCACGCCGCGACCCGCTCCAGCAGCGGCCGGTTGATCACGTCCGGCGAGGCCGTCTTGAACGCGTCCCACCCCATCTCCCGCGCCGCCCCCACCAGTTCCAGGCTGAAGACCGTCACGATCGCGTCCAACCCCCGCCGGTGCGACCGCTCGATCACCGCCTCCATCCCATCCCGCCCGATCTCCAGCCGGCGCAGCATCGCCACCGGGTCCGCCTCCCCCGCCGCGGCCTGGTACGCCGCCAACCGGCACGCCCGGCTCACGAGCCCCTGGGCCGTGAAGAACTGCATCTTCACCGCGTCCGCCCCCGCGTCCGCCGCGGCGTCCACCATCTCCAGCGCCCGCTCGACGGACCCATCGTGGTTCACGCCGAGTTCGGCGATGATGTAGACGGGGTGGCCGGGGCCGACCTCCCTGGAACCGATCTTCATCCCCCGACTATCGGCCGACGCCGCTCGCGGCGTTGACCGCCGGCCCCCCCGGCCCGCGAATGCGGACCCCCGATGGTCGCCAGACGCGCCAGCGTCTGGTGAGGCGGGCGCCGGGCGCAGCCGCGGCTCGGGGAACTCATTGCGCCGGGACGACAAACGTCCCTCGCTTCGGCGGGCACCAATCCCGCAACTCCGATTTCGGTGCGCGGATCGAGTGCAGGTACTCGGGCCAGCTCGCCGCAACCCAGCCCCAGTGCTCCAGGTAGTGATACTTCGAATCCGCCCCCCCATAGCACCACCCCGCTCCGCCGGGCTGGTCCTCGTAGAAGCGGTACCCTTTCGGGCGAGGCAGGGCGGGGGGGTGCCCCGCTCCGCCGGGCTGGTCCTCGTCGAAGCGGTACTGCTCGGGCACCCGGAGAAACTCCTCCCCCGAGACCGTCCGCGACTGGGCATTCCAGCGGATGCACCCCGCGGCCGCGCACGCGACTACCGCCCCCACCGTCACCACGCCGATCGCTCTCACTCCGTCCTCCACTGACCCTGCCTCCGCTCACCACAGAGCACTGCGGGAAACCAACTCCCCATCACCCCGATCACCGCCCAAGGCGCACGCCGCCACCAGCCCCACCAGCCACATCACCGCCGAGCAAGCCTAGATCGCCGGCGCGTTCGGGTCGTGCCACGACCGCCAATCAGGCCGGAAAGATGTGCTCGACACGAACAGGAGGTGCGAGGGCCGGATGGCGTGGTACGCCAGCCTCCACCAGCCCAGCGACCAGATCCCGATGAAGGTCACGATGCCAAAGAAGGCGGCGTTCGCCAGGCTCCCCGCCTCTCGCGTCCATTCGTGTTCGCATTCCGGGCAGGTCGGGCCCGTGAGACCCAGGCGCGAGTACCCGCACCGCACGCAGTGCGTCTCCACCCGGCGGCTGCGCCGCAGCAGCATCCGTTGACGCTGCATCTGGAGCCACACGTACACAGTCACAGCAAAGATGAAAAGATGAAGACCAGGGCGCCGATCTCCCTGGCGGTCATTGCCCACGATCCCGGGCGGCGGTCAAGGAACTGGGGCCATTGCCGGCATGACGCTGTCGTAACACCGCATCCGCCACCACCACATCTATCTCCGAGTCAATATCCACCACCTCCCCCTCCCCATTGATCACCCCCCGCCTCCGCTCCTCCCTCCCGAAGAACGCGTGCGGCCCCTCCCCCGCCCCGACCTCCCCGAACAGCGCCGCCCGCGTCACCACCAGCACGCCGCCATCGGGCACGTACGCCCGCGGCAGGTCCTGCCTCCTGAACACCCGGTGGTTGAGCACCTCCCCCTCCCACGGCCGGACCCGCCCTGTCTGCTCATCCACCCGCGCCGTCCACCACGGGTGATGCTTCCCCACCGGCGCGTAGCTCTGCACCGAGTCCGCCCCCTCCCGCACCAGCAGCTCCACCGCCCGGTCGATCAGCCCTGCCGGCCGCACCGGCACGTTCGCGTACAGGATGACCACCGGCCCATCACCCCACCCGCACGCCTGAACCGCGTGCCGCGCCGCATCGTCCACCCGCGCCGTGTCGCCCGCCAGTTCCGCCGGCCGTTCCACCACCTCCACGTCGCACGATCGCGCGATCCCCGCGAGTTCCTCCCCGTCCGTCGAGACGACAATCCGTCCCACCGAAGCCGCCGCCTTCGCCGCCTCGATCGTCCAGATGATGCACGGCTTCCCGCCCACCACCCGCGCGTTCTTCCCCACGACTCCTTTCGACCCGGCGCGCGCCAGGATCACCGCGAGCGCCCCGCCCTCCCCCGCGCCGCCATGACCAGTGCCGACATCCCGTTCCATCAAGCAAGCACCCCGAGCCCAACCCCCAACCTGCCCCTTCGAATCCCATCCCCCCTTCCTCTGTCTCTGTGCCGCCTCTGTGTCTCTGCGCCTCTGCGGTGAGTCTTCCTCTTGCTGACTTCTCCGCGTTTCCCCGCTCGCTCAGCGCTCCCCGCGATCCGCCTTCGCGCGATCAGTCCCACGGGGCCGTTCCTCCCCGAGCTCGCGCTCGGGGCTCCCTCGATCGAGGGTCCCTCACAACTAGCTCGCCATCTGAATCCTCGGATGGTCCGCCCCGTGCTTCCGCGTCGTCTCCCGGCGCATCGTCACCAGGTTCCGCCACACCTTCGCCACCCCTTCTTTCGCCACGTTCCCCGCCGACGGGCCCGACCCGTGCACGTCCCGCTCCCCCAGCGGGGCGGTCCCGTCCGACAGGATCAGCATCCGGCGCCGCTGGTCGCGCCTCACCACCCGGTCCGGCCGCGGCAGCGGCGCGATCCGGTTCCCCGGCACCACCAGCGGCAACGGGTCGATCACCGCCGCCCCCGCGGCGATGATCCACCGGTCGTAGAACCCGCGAACGTCCGCGTACACCGAGTCGCACCGGGTCATCCGCGGCACGATCCACGGCCCCCTCCCCGCCCCCAGGGGGCCGCGCTTCTCCAGCAGGTACTCGACGTTCCCCCGCGCTTCCTCGAACCGGTCGATCCCCATCACCGCCTTGTACCCCTCGCGCGAGTCCGCCATCAGGTCCACGCTGATCAGGTCCGCGCCGCACTCCAGCAGCTCGTCCAGCACCCCGCGCTCGGCCAGCAGGTCCGTCCGCACGTGCACCGCCGCGATCCCCACCTCCTTCGCCCGCCGCACCAGCGCGAACACCTCCGGATGCCGCAGCGGGTCCCCGGCGCCCCCGAACGTCACCGCGGCATCCTCCCGCCCCTCGGCCAGTTCCTTCAGGATCCGCTCCGCCAGCGCCGGGCTCATCACCGGCCGCTCGACGAACCCCACCGATCCCCGCTCCCAGTGCGCCCGCCTCCCGCTCGTCAGCCGGCCCGTGCACAGTTCAAGCACCGTGTGCGACGGCGCCTCCCCCGCCACCGCCAGCCCCGACTGCGCCTTCTCCCGCACGATCCGCGCGATCCCCGCCCCCTCCATCCCCATGACGCCGGTCTCCCCGATCGGCCCCAGCGCCTGCCGCAACAGGCTCCAGCGCGACTCGCTGTCCGGGATGAACCGCAGCGTCGAGTCCCGCACTTCCGGTTCGGGCGCGACGCACCAGCTCTGACCGATCGGGTCCATCATCGGCGACAACGGGAGGTACCCCAGAAGGCCGCCGATCGACGCCGCCGGCCACGCCCCCGCCGCCGCGGCACGCGCCAGTTGCTCCGCCAACTCCCGCGCCACCACGCACCCGCCGATCCCCGGCGGCGCGTGCGCGAACGTCAGCCGGTGCTCCCGCGGGCGCTCCAGGTGCCGGCGCACCACCCGGTCGCACAGCCCGGGGTCCAGCAGGCACCAGTCTCCTCCGACGAAGAGCGCCGCATCGAGGCCGAGCCGCCCCATCACCTCCGCCGCGATCTCGGGGAAGAAGACCTCGTCGTAGCACGAGAGGTTCCCCAGCCCCCCGCGCCAGCACGATTCCGCCCATGCCCGCCCCACCGCGATCAGCCGCCGCTTCCCCTCCACCGCCGCGACGTCCACCCGCTCCGCCCGCACGTTCAACCCCGGCGTCCCCGCGATCGCCCCGCCCGCCAGCGCCATCGCCCGCTCCGGGTCGTCCGTCAGCAGCACCGCCTCCTCGATCGCGTCGCACCCCGCCAGCCGCCTCAGCGTCATCCGCAGCGGGTTCATCCCGAACAGGAACTCCCGCCCCAGGTCCCGCGCAACGCCCAGCCCGGACTTCGCCGCATCCACCCACACCAGCGCCGTGAGTTTCTTCTTCGGGTGCCACGGCCGGCCGCTCTGGGCCGGCCGTGCTCCTTCCCTCCCGCCCTCCTCTCCCCGGCTTCCCTCCTCTTCAGCCGCCGGCTCGCGCGTCTGCTTCGCCGCCCGCCCCGCCAGCACCGCCGCGGCGTCGTCGAGCATCTTCCCCAGCTCGTCCGCCGCGTCCGCCAGCCACGTCACGTTCCGCAGGTCCCGCTCGATCTGCCGCTTCTGCCGCTCCAGCGGCGTCAGCGTCTCATCCAGCTGCAGCGCCCGGTCCGCCTTCAACCGGTTGAACGACCCTGCCTGGTTCAGATGCTGCACAAGATCGAACGCGGGCTGGAGCCTCGTGACCTCCTCCCGGATCTTCTCCACCCGCCCGATCAGTTCGTTCACTCTCCGCTGGTCCGAGTGCTTCGCCAGCATCTCCTCCAGCACCCCCGCCGCCTTCCGCGACAGTTCCCCGACGCGCCGCACCCCGCGCCGCACTTCCCGCACGCGCTCCTCCACGCGCGACTTCGGGATCGGCTCCCACGCAGGTGTGTCTGCCGCCGGGTGCAACGGGTGGACTCCCGGGCGCCACGGGTGGGCCGTCCCCGGCCCGCCCGTGCTCCCCCTCTCCCCGTTCTCCGCGCCTCTGGCGCCACAGAATCGCTCAACAACGTCCCGCAGCGCCTCCACCGTGGTGTACTGCTTCCGGACGCCCCCCTCCGTCGCGTCGATGACGCTCAGCCCCTTCTGCGTATCCGCGTAGAAGTCCCGCTGGAACTGGTCCAGGTACGTCGCCATCTGCTCGTCGGTGAGGATCGGCCGCCCCAGCACGTCCGTCGCCTCGCGCAGGTGACTCCCCATCCGCGCGATGCGCTCCCACTCGAGCATCTCCAGCGTGTTGAACGTGTTCAGCTCCCCCGCCCACACCTCGTGGATCGCCGCTCCCGCCGAGTAGTACTGCCCGTCGGTGAACCCCAGGTCCTGCCCCACCAGCACCACCGGGTCGCACCCCATGTGCCGCGCCAGGTAGTACGCCAGGTGCGCCACCGTCGCCCCCGGCGTGAGCGTCCCGCGCTCCCGCCGCAGCCCCGCGCCCAGCAACTGGTCCAGCACCTTGTCCCCCACGCACCGGATCCGCCCGGGGTACGCGTCGAGGATCGCCGGGTTCGCCTTCGGCTCCACCACCAGCGTGATCCCCTCCACGGCCTCCGCCGTCAGCCCCTCGTAGAACCGGCGCGAGATCTCGTGGTAGTCCAGCGCCGTCACGAAGTGCGGCCGGATCCCAGCCGCCAGCAGCGGCCGCAGCACCGTCTGCACCGCGACGATGACGAACCGCTCGCGCACCCGCGGATCCTTCAGCGCATCGATGTTCCGCCTCAGGCTCGGCCCCGCGCTCACCACGATCGCCGGCTTGCCCTTCGCCGCGTCCTTCAGGTCCGCGATCCCCGGCCACCTCGCGTAGTGGTCCAGGTTCATCAGCAGGTTCCGCAGCGTCACCTGGATCTGCAGCAGCGACGTCACGGTGTTGGTCCTGACCGCCTCCACCACGCGCGTCAGCATCGCGTAGAACCGGCCGGCCGACTCCCCCAGACGCTCGCGGCTCGGCGGGTGCTCCAGCAGCGACACCCCCAGCGCCAGGATCGGCTCGAGCCCCGCCAGCGTCCGCGACATCTCCGCCCCGTCTTCCGGGTCGGTCAGCACCGCCGTGTTCGTCGCCCTCAGCCACTCGCTGTGGTCCACCCGCTCCAGGACCGCCCGCAGGAGCCCCACGTCCGGCTCGAAGACCACCACGACCCCCGTCCGCTGCATCCGACGGGCCACCGCCGCGACGTGGTGCCCCAGCGCGAACCCCGCCACCGCGATGCACCCGGCCCCCGCCACGTCCACGCTCTCCGCCAGACGCCGCGCTTCATCGAGCGGCCGACGCCGGCTCGCCAGCGCCCTCGCTCCCGCCCCGGCGCCGATCTGCGCGCTGATCGCCCCGTCCTCGGTCGGCCCGATGAACTCGATGTCCCGCCGCGGCTCGGCCTGTCGCACCCGCTCGACCGTCCGCCGGCTCGTCCGCGCCAGCGCGGCCAGATTGCGCTCCAGGATGCTCTCGCCGCTTCCGCCCACGGTGCAACGCCCCGCCGCCCCGAGCGTACGGATCTGAAACCGACCCACGGGGCGAAGCCTTCGATTCCCCGATCCGGCCCGCGGTGGAGCCAGCCCACCGCATCCTCTACATCGGGCACCCGCCCGGAAGGACTGCAAACATGGTCACCATAAGCACTTTGGGTCAGTCCGGCGGCGGCCTCTTTGGAACCCCGCCCCCGCCCCTTCCCGATCCCCCCGCCTGGGAACGCTGGCTCCTCGAGGCCCCCCTCTACCCCGCCGCGGCCCTCCTCCTCGCCGCCTTCCTCGCCTTCTACCTCATGAAACAGTCCGGCAAGCGCCGCCAGGGCGCCGTGACGGCCACCGCCCTTGCCATCGCCGCAGTGGCCGTTTTCATCGTCGGTTCCGCGGTCACGACGCCGCGCGAGGCCGTCACCGCCCGCACCCACGCCCTCGTGGACGCCGTCGCCCGCGCCGACTCCGCCGCCGCCGCCGACCTCCTCGCCGCCGATCTCGCCGTCCGCCCCGTGGCGCATGTCCCCCCCATGAACCGCGACGCCGTTCTCGCCTTCATCGACACCCAGATGAAGGGCCAGTACAAGGTCGAAAACTACCGCGTCATGCAGGTCCAGGCCGCCACCGGCGGTCCCAACCTTGCCCGCACCCAGACCCACGTCCGCATCACCCCCGAGTCCTACGGCGCCCCCGTCTTCACCTGGTGGCGTCTGGACTGGCGAAAGGACGAAGACTCCCGCTGGCGCGTCATCGCCATCGAGGCCGTCGAAGTTCGGTGACCCCCTCGTGGCACGGGCTTTGGGGGGGCAGCCCATGTCTCCCCCTTCTCCGCTCCTCCGGGTGCCACGGCCGACCGTCCGCGGTCGGCCGTGCTCTTGTCCCTCTTTTCTTCTCCCCTTCCCGCCCCCTCTCCCTCGGGGGCGTGGGAGCAATCTCACCACCCCTCAATCCGGGATCGCCACCAGCGTGCTCGGCTGCAACCGCGCCGCCTGCCCCGGCCGCTTCACGCGCACCCCCGCTCCGTTGTACAGGTTGTGCGGGAATCGCTTCCGGGCGTCCATCAGCCGCCTCGACTGGTACGACGGCGTCTGCGGATCGAAGTCCGTCAGGTCGAAGACCCCCACCGTCACCATGGACCGATTGGGTCCGTGGTAATAGAACGCCAGTTCCCCCTCCCGCCGGAGCGCCGCCGCCGCCTCCTCCGCCGCCCGGCGGCTCTCGGCCAGGTCCGCCTCCGTCGGCCGCGCCAGGTCGTCCCGCCCGTACGCGCCCACCTGGAGCGTGTACAGCGCCTCGTCCCCGTACTGCTTCTTCGCGGTCAGCAGGTTGTACTCCGGGCGCGACCCGAGATCGACGGAGAACGGCGGCGCCAGGAACGCCCCCGCGAACGGCCGCTCCCCCCGCACCGTGTACCCCCTCAGCCGCGCCAGTTCCCCTCGCGCCTCAGGCGACCCCGGATCGGCGAACCCGCCCACGGCCACGACCGTGTTCTGCCCGCGCTGCTCGACGTACGCCCCCGGCACCCCATAAGTCGTTCGGATCTGCGCCAGCGCCGCCGCGGCCTGGGCCTGGCGGTTCTCCCCACGAAACGCCGCGAGGATGATCGTCCACAACTCCGACGCCGCCGCATCCGGGTTGTCGGCCCCCGCGCTGGGACGTTCCCCCCGAAACAGGGTCTGCCCTTCCCGGGCGAGTGCAGGCGCGGGCTTCGGAGCCACGGAGCCCTCTTTCCCACCCCCGCCGCACCCGGCAACCCCAAGCCCCAAGGTGGTGGCGATGGCGAGCGGCAAAATCTGCGCGATCCGCCGGCGCCGGGCGTCGGATGGTCCGAGAAGCAGGTCCCCCGGCCGCGACGGTTGCAAAAGGCGCTCAAATGACATCGCAGGTCCCATCTGGGTTACCGAACCTAAATGTTTGCTCATACTAGACTTGAGTCGATAATCTGAATTGGTCGAAACACTCAAGGCCGTTTCGCGCCAGGGTCGATACACATGCTACGACCGGACGACCGAGCCAGTCGCACGAGAGAGAAGCGTCCCGCCAAGAAGGATTCTGGCGGGGTATCGACCGAGCGAAGGAGTGCGCCGGGCACCAAGACGCCGCGCGGCAACGAACCAAGGTCCGAGAAACGCGGCGGGAGAACTCACGTTATGGGACAGATCACCGGAGTGGCCGAAGCAGTGACGACGAGCCGGGTTCAGCCGTTCGGTCGTCGCCTCAAGGACGCGCCACCCATCGACCCTCCCCCCGCGGCCGTTCACGGCCGCGCTGGCGACCGGGTCGAACTGTCGGAGACGGCCAAGCGAGCGGGCGGTGCGGGGGACGTCGGAGTGCGTATGGACCTCGTCGAGCGGATCAGGCGTGAGATCGCGGCGGGCACGTACGAGACCCCCGAGAAACTGGACGTCGTCGCCGAGCGGATCGCTCGAGTCCTCGACGTCCAGGGCTGACCCCCCGGCCCCGCGGGGCCTTCCCAACTGGGCCTTCGCCATCAAGGCAGGATGCGAGCCACGGCTTGAAGGGAGCGTGGCTCGCGTCGTTTTTGGAGGGGAAGAGTTCTCGCCACGGAGGACACGGAGGGGCACGGGGCGGTTGGGAAAGTCCTTGCGCCCTCGTTGCATGCTCTGACACAGCAGGGCTGGATTTGAAGAGGAGGGGGAGGGGGCGTGGGAGCGTTGGGTCGCTCCAGATGGGGGGTAGTCCTCTCGTCCTGAACCCCTGTCTGCGCTCTTCGCCGTGGTCGCTCCGCGTCCGCCGCGAAGGCGCGGTCACAAACTCCTCCGTCCCAGGCCGTACCATCGCTCATGGACGATTTGTGGTCAGGGAAGCGCCGCGAGATGGTCCGCAGGGTGGAGCCCCTGGCGGTCCGGATGCGCCCGCGCACGCTCGACGAGGTCGTCGGCCAGCGGCACATCCTCGGCCCGGGGAAGCTGCTGCGCCGGATGATCGACTCCGACACGCTCACCAGCGTCATCTTCCACGGCCCACCGGGGACGGGGAAGACGACCCTCGCCGAGGTCATCGCCCGGTACCTCAACCGCCACTTCGAGCGTGAGAACGCCGCGGGCGTGGGCGTCGCCCGGATCCGCGAGATCATCCAGGACGCCGAGCGTCGGCTCACCGAAACCGGGGGCCGCCGCACGGTCCTGTTCCTCGACGAGATCCACCGCTTCAGCCGCTCCCAGCAGGACGTCCTGCTGGCCGACGTCGAACGCGGCCTGATCACCCTCATCGGCGCCACCACCGAGAACCCCCTCTTCGCTGTCAACTCCGCCTTGGTCAGCCGCAGCACCCTCTTCCGGCTCGAGCCCCTGAGCGAGGAGGAGATCATCGAGGTCCTCCGCCGGGCCATCGCGGACGAGGAGCGGGGGTACGGGAAACTCAACCTGCACGTGGACGACGAGGCCCTCCGCGTCTGGGCGGTCAAGTGCGACGGGGACGCGAGGCGGGCGCTGACGGCGCTGGAGGTGGCGGTTTTGTCCAGCGGGGGAGGGGAAGGGACAAAGGCACAGAGGGGGGCGAACAAAGGCACAGAGGGGGGCGAGGGGGCGCAGCCGGCGTCTTCCCCGATCCGCATCACCCGCGCCGACGCCGAGGAGTCCATCCAGCAGAAGGCCGCCGTCTACGACGCCACCGGCGACGAGCACTACGACACGATCTCGGCGTTCATCAAGTCCGTCCGCGGGTCCGACCCCGACGCCGCGATCTACTGGCTCGCGCGGATGCTCGACGCCGGCGAGGACGTGCGCTTCATCGCCCGCCGCCTGGCGATCCTCGCCAGCGAGGACATCGGCAACGCCGACCCCCGGGGGATCATGGTCGCCGCGGCGTGCTGGGACCTCGTCGAACGCATCGGCATGCCCGAGGCGCGGATCACCCTCGCCCAGTGCACGACCTACCTCGCCCTGGCCCCCAAGAGCAACGCCAGTTACGTCGCCATCAACGAGGCGATGGCCGACGTCCGGGAGGGCCGCACGCTCCCGGTGCCGGTGACGATCAAGGACAGCAAGGTGCGCAAGGCCGGCGAGAAGACGCCGGGATCAAAGCGGGGCGAGGCCTACGAGTACGCCCACGACCTCCCCGCCGTCGCCGGCATCGGCGGCGTCTCCCATCAGGACTACCTCGGCGTGGACAAGCAGTACTACAGGCCGACGGACCGCGGGACGGAGAAGATGTTCGCCGAACGCCTCGCCGAGATCCGCCGCTGGCGGGCCAGACTCCGCGGCCAGGGAGACCCCACCCCCCCAGACGAGGGCGGCCCAACCAACCCACCCGGCCCAGCAGAACCGCGACCGTAAAGGGGCGGATCGCCCACCCCGGCCCCGCATCGTCTTGTCTCAACTGCTTCGCGGCGTCGGCGCCCCGATCGCCCGCGTCGCCGCCTCCGCCCCCTGTGCCAGGCTCGCCAGCGCCGCCGTCAGCCCGCTCAGTTCCGCCGCGACCCGCGCCCGCACCGTCTCGACGATCTCCACCAGCGGGCGCGGCAACTCCCCCTCGCCCCCCTCACCCCCCGCGACGATCCCGCGCCACGGCTCCAACTGCGACAACAGCGTGCGCAGTTCCGTCACCGCCTCGACCTGCCGGCTGAGCACCTGGTACCCGAGTTCGCACGCCCGTTCGGACTGCTCGACCGTCATCCGCAGCGTCTCGGTCGCCTCCTCCGCCCTGGTCCGCAGTTCCTGCATCGGCACGTCCAGCGCTGCCCGCACGCTCGCCTCGCGCGTCCGCAGCGCCTCGTCCGCCTCGCGGCACATCGCAACCGACTCGCGGATCGCCCCCTCGATGCTCTCGTGCTGCGCCCGCAGTTCCGCCGCCCGTGCCGCCGCGGCATCGACGCTCCCGGCCAGCAGGGCCCTGGCCTCCTCCGCCTGCCGCTTGATCGACGCCAGTTCCTCCGCCGCGGCCGCGGCCTCCGCCCGCAGCGCTTCGCCGCGCTTCACCAGGCCGGGCAGGTCCACCTTCGCCGCCCCGCCGTCGTCGCTCCCGAGCCCGAGCATCTCGATAACCCGCGAAACTTTCCTGTCCAGGTCCGCCTCCGCCCGCGCCAGCCGCTCCTCGAGCAGAGCGATCCTTGCCGCGGCGGACTGCGCCTCCGCCTGCACGCGCGTGGCGAACTCCGAGAGCCTGGTGTTGACCATGTGCTCCGCCTGGTCGCTGAAGCGGTTGAGGGCGCTGGTCAGTTCCGCGGCCCGCTGCAGCGACCGCTCGACCGCCAGCGACCGCTCCTCGATCGCGGCCAGCGTCTTGAGCGCTAGGTCCAGCCGCGCCTGCTGCCTCCCGGCGGACTCCTTGATCGCCGCGAGCGTCCGCTCGGCCTGGGCGGTGCTGGTCTTCAGCGGTTCGACGTGCTCCTCCGCCCGGCCGACGAGGTCGCGCAGCGCGGCCGCGAAGTCGTTGAACGCCGCCTCGTCCACCACCCTGGGGGAGAGGAAGATCCCCTCGGCGCTCTCGGGCGGCTGCCGCCGAGCGGGCGGTGCATCGACGACGGCGGAGGTCTCGGTCTCGGGCATGCCGGATCCCCGAATCAGGCGATGGTTACTCGGACGACGAGTTCTGCGCCGTCTTCCCGCGCCCAAGCCCCGCGATCTTCGATTCCAGCCCCGCCAGGTTCGTCTCCAACTCGGTCGCGACGGTCACCGGCGCGGACGGCTTCGCCCCGCCGACAACGATCCGCGGCTTGCCCCCCGGCGTCGCGCTCAGGTCCGCCCCGATCCGGCAGTGCCCGACGAGCGAGGCTCCCTCCGCGACGGTCATGCTCCCGGCGACCACATCGCCCGTGACCCGGGCGCTGGGGTTCAGCAGCAGGTTCCGCTTCGCGGTGACGTTCCCCTCCACCACGCCGTCCACCACGACGACCTCCCCCTCAATCGCGGCCTTGCAGGTGGCCGACTCGCCGACCTGCACCTCGCCGGACGAGGTGATCCGCCCTTCGAACTCGCCGAGGATCCGCGCCGTCCCCTCGAAGGACATCTCGCCCTTGATCCTGGTGCCGACGCCGATGACGGTGGCGTTGCCGGTGTCGTGGTTGGGTGCCTCGGCCATGCACTGCTCCGCAGTGGGGGGTGGGGGCGGGCGGCCGCGGCCCTCGGGGGCGGGGCGCTCCGCGCCCAATGCGGCCGATCGCCCTGAGCATCGTCCAGACGCCCCCCGTGGCCGCAATTTCCCGCTGGCATGGGCGGGGTCGCGTACCATCCCGCCACCATGATCCGGCGTGGAGCGGGCAAGCAGAAGCAGGACCAGCGAGACCGCACCGGGTCGGGGCGATCGTCCGGAGCATCGTCGTCGCGGGCTCCCTCGCGCGCCGGCCGCGGATTGAAGTCCGCGGCCGAGCCCCCGCCGGGGGCCGTCCGGCTCCAGCGCTTCATGGCCGATGCCGGGGTGGCGTCGCGTCGGGTATGCGAGGAGATGATCGAGGAGGGGCGGGTGGAGGTGAACGGCGAGGTCGTCACCGCCCTGCCGGTCTTCGTGGACCCGGCGCGGGACCGGGTCGTCGTCGATGGCCGGCCCCTGCCGCGCCAGCGTGATGGACGCGCCGGCCCCGCGGGCGCCGCGACGCGCAGGCTCTACATCATGCTCAACAAGCCCGGCCGGACGCTGACGACCACCCACGATGAGGCGGGGCGGCGGACGGTCCTCGACCTCGTCCAGCACCCCTCCGGAGCGCGGCTGTACCCGGTCGGGCGTCTGGGGTTCGAGACGACCGGGCTCGTCCTGCTGACCAACGACGGTGAACTGGCCAACCGCCTGATGCACGCGCGGTACGGCGTGCCGAAGACGTACCGCGCCGAGGTGAAAGGGAACGTGGACGAGTCCGCGCTGCACCGGCTGGAGCGCGAAGCGTTCCGGTCGGAGCGGTGGGCGAGGAAGAAGGAGGCGCAGCAGGCCGCGCCGGTCGCGCCGGAGGGGCCGAAGCCGCCGAGCGGGCGGGTGCGGATGTCGATCATCAAGCGCGAGGCCGGGCGGACGGTGCTGGAGATCACGCTCGCGGAGGGGCGAAACCGGCAGGTGGAGCGGGTGCTGGGGGAGGCGGGGTGGCCGGTGAAGAAACTGGCGTGCACGGCGGTGGGGCCGGTGACGCTGGTAGGGGTCGCTCCGGGCGAGTGGCGAGAACTGGACCGGGACGAGGTGCGGGCGCTGCGCAAGGCCGCGGGGCTCGACGGCGCGGGAACGAAGAAGAAGAGCAAGCCGACGGCGAAAGACCGGCCGCAGGGGGGATCGGAGCCCGCGGCATGAGCGGCGCGGCGGCGAGGTCGCCGGAGAGGGGGCGGGGGCGGCTGGCGAGGCTGCGCGCTGCGCCGGCGGGGATGATCGGTTCGGTCGCGGCCGACGCGCAGCGGTCGCGCCTGCCGCAGATGGCCGCGGCCCTGGCGTACCGGACGATCTTCGGGCTGATCCCGGTGCTGGTCGTCGCGCTGGTGGGGCTGAAACTCGTCACCACCGAGGCGGACATCGAGCGGACGCTGGAACGGGCGCTGGCCTTCGCCGGGCTGGACCGGATTGTCGTGAACCCGGATCGGGCGGAGGTCCCGCCGGAAGCCCTGACGCACACGTGGCTCGTGCCCGTCGGGCCGACGGTGGTGCCGAAACTGCTGATCCCGGTGGGCGACGGGGGAGGCGAAGGAGCGGCCGGTGCGGCAGGAAAGGAGGGGGCAGGCGGGCTGGCGGTGGAGACGACCGGGTCGGAGGGGCTGGACAAGTGGATCAAGCAGCTCGTGGGGCGGGTGAGCGCGATCCCGTTCCGGACGATCGGGGTGATCGGGCTGGTGGCGCTGCTGTACGCGGCGATCTCGATGCTGGTCGAGATCGAGCGGGCGTTCAACCAGATCTACCGCGCGCCCGTCGGGCGCTCCTGGGCGCGTCGGGTGACGAACTACTGGACGATGCTCACCCTGGGCGTGCTGATGCTCTTCGCCACGTTCTACCTGGGCGAGCAGTTCAAGTCGTGGGCGGACTGGGCGGCGGACCTGGCGCGCCGGCGCGGGCTCATCGGCGGGAACGACTCCCTGTCGGTCCGGGCGATCGGCTTCGCGGTGCTGGTCGCGATCAGCACCGCGTTCCTGCTGCTGGCGTACACGGTCGTGCCCAACACGCGGGTGCGGCTGAAGCCGGCCCTGGCCGGGGCGTTCATCGCCGCCCTGCTGTGGGAGGCGGGGAAGGAGGCGTTCACGCAGTACGTCCGCATCTCCACGGGGTACACGCGGCTGTACGGGTCGATCGCGATCCTGCCGCTGTTCCTCCTCTGGGTGTACGTGACGTGGTTCATCGTGCTGCTGGGGCTGCAGATCAGTTACTACCTCCAGTACGAGCGGCACCGCCGCCTCGCGCCGGAGCCCGGGGCCGCGCGGCCCGCCGTCCCGCCGGTGCTCGACCCCGCGGCGGTGGTGGCGGTGATCGCGGAGGTCGCCCGGGCGTTCCGTGACGGGCGGGCGGTGACCAGCGAGGCGCTGGCCGCGGGGATCGGGGCCGCGGAGGGGGCGGTCCGGGCGCTCCTGGAGCGGCTGGCGGCGAGGAACATCGTCCACGCGGTGGAGCGCGACCCGGCCAGGCCCGCGGCCCCCGAGGCGTACACGCTCTCCCGCCCGGCCGAGTCGATCGCGATGGCTGATGTCCTGGGGGCGGGGTACGAGGCCGTCGCCGCGGCAGGGGGCGCAGCGGCCGACGTGGACCCGGTGATCGACCGGCTGCGAAAGGCCCAGGTGGAGGCGGTGCGGGGGATGACGGTGGCGGAACTGATCGGGGAGGCGCGCGGGCCGTCAACGTCCGCCCAGACGGCCGAGGGAGCGGGGGGCGGGGAGAGGCGGGGAGCGGCCGACGGGGGGAACGGTCGGCCCGCCGGGGCGGGTTCTGCTACGCTACCCCCGGTGGGGTAAGGAGTTCGCGGCGATGGACAGAAGCGACTGGCTGGGCATGGCGCAACGGGCGGCCGCGATCGGGGGGGCGGCGGCCATGATGATCGCGGCCGGCGGGTGCTACACGCGGATCGTCGGCGCCAGGGGGCCGGGCGCCGACCAGTACAACATCTCCGAGCCGTACCAGCAGGACACCCGCCTGGACCGCTGGTTCTACGGCGAGGAGAAGAGCCGGCGGAACCGGTCGCTGCTGGACGAGCGGTCGTCGCGCTAGTCCTAGAGTGAGAGGTGGACGGGGGGCGCGCGGCGAGCCCGGGCGTGGGCGGCCGTCGGGTGGTTATCGGTCTCAGCGGGGGAGGAGGGCGAGGAGCGATGCATGGGCCTTGAGGCTGCCCTTCCGGTTGACGGGTTTCTGACGACGCAGCTGCGCCGCGTGATCAACTGGGCGCGGCGGAGTTCGCTGTGGCCGATGCCCTTCGCGACCGCGTGCTGCGGGATCGAACTGATGGCCACGGCGAGCAGCCGGTACGACCTGGCGCGGTTCGGGTCGGAGGCGATGCGGTTCAGCCCTCGCCAGAGCGACCTGCTCATCGTCGCCGGCCGGGTGGGGATCAAGGAGATGCCGGTCCTGCAGCGGATCTACGTGCAGATGACCGAGCCGAAGTGGGTGATCTCGATGGGGGCGTGCGCCTCCACCGGCGGCGTCTTCGACACCTACGCGGTGGTGCAGGGGATCGACCAGTTCCTGCCGGTGGACGTGTACATCCCTGGCTGTCCGCCGCGGCCGGAGATGCTGATCGAGGGGATCATGGCGATCCAGCGCCACATCGATCAGGAGGGGCTCCCGCCGCCGGGGGGCAAGCGCGTCCCGCTGGGCCTGACGGTCGAGCCGACGCACGTGGTGCGGCCGCAGCCGGTGGGGCTGACCGTGGGCGGGAAGTGATGAAGTGAAGAGGTTGGCGGGGGGTGAGGCGCGAGGCGACAGGCGATCGGCGTTGGTGCGAGGTTGCCGACGTGCATCCGGTTCGGAAGACCGGGTGAGGCCGGTTTCCCAGCCTTGTCGTGCGCGCGCCGAGTCGGGGGACGGGCTTGGCCGGGACTGCATCGGCTACCAAGGCGAGGAATCGCTCGAGGGCCATGATCTCGTCAGCGACCGTCGGGGCGAGGCGACGGGCGACGCCGAGATGATCGCAGAAGTCCGGGATGCGCCGGCAGCCCTGAAGATTTCGAGCCGGTCCTACGCCACCTCGTCGCCGCCGAGGGGGGTGGTCAGGTGCGGGAAGGAGAAGAGCCGGCCGATCTGGATGGGCGTGAGGTCCTCCAGCACGAGGCCACGAGTCGCTTCCTCTGCGGCCTTGCGGATCCCTTCGATCGTCCTGGGCTTCTTCATCCACGCCTGCTCGAAGGCCCGGAGGGCCTCGTCGATCCTCGCGTCCGGCGGGGGCGCGACGGGCGCGAGGGCGAGCGAGAGGGAAACGGTCGCGGCGAGCATGGGGCTGGGAAGCATGGACGCGCCCCTTCAATATGGAGCGGAGGCAGGTGTGGTACCGCGGCCGGTCGGGCGGGTGCATCAAAGGGCGAGGGCTCAGCACGGCGGGGCGATCCGGGCGGAGGGGCAAGAGATCCCCTCACGAAGGGGGGGCTTCGGGACGGCGGCGGGGGAGGACGGTCGGTGAATAGAGGCGGGAACCCGGCCCCGGCGCTCGGAATCGGCCGGGCAGGGGCAAAGTACGGGGCGGGGCCGGTTGAAGCGGTGCTTGGTGAGGCAAAAATGAAGGGCTTGGAGCACGGTCGCGACTGCCCGGGGGTCATTTGACCGGGTTTCCGCGGCGTGTATCATCCTTGCTCGCCCGGTCGGAGACTTGGGCGGGCGTTTGTTTGGATTCATCGCGGGCTCCGGCGACGAGCCGGGGTCCACGAGAAGAACTTGGTGCCGCCGTAGCTCAGTGGTAGAGCACACCCTTGGTAAGGGTGAGGTCGTGGGTTCAAATCCCATCAGCGGCTTGTCCGGGCCCGCAGCCACGCGGGCCATTCCAGGGCTCCTCCTCGACCCCTTCCGCTAGCGTGGCGGGTGGGACGCTGGGGGGTCGAGAAGGAAACAGCCCCTTACGGTCGCCGGCGAGATCCGGCCGCGCGGGGGGCCGCGAAGACTTAAGAAGGTTGGAGGTTCACAGCCATGGCGAAGGGTGTATTTGAGCGTACCAAGCCGCACGTCAACGTCGGCACAATCGGCCACATCGACCACGGCAAGAGCACGCTCACCGCGGCCCTGTCGGCTCGTTCGGCGGTCAAGGTCGGGGGCACCCCGAAGACCTATGCCGAGATCACCAAGGGCGGCACCGTGCGCGACGCCAACAAGACGGTGACCATCGCCGCGTCGCACACCGAGTACGAGACGGCCACCCGCCACTACGCCCACGTGGACTGCCCCGGCCACGCCGACTTCGTCAAGAACATGATCACCGGCGCCGCCCAGATGGACGGCGCGATCCTGGTGGTCTCCGCGGCCGACGGCCCGATGCCGCAGACCCGCGAGCACGTGCTGCTGGCCCGCCAGGTCGGCGTCCCCTACATCGTGGTCTTCCTCAACAAGGTGGACCTGGTGGACGACCCCGAGCTGCTCGACCTCGTCGAGCTCGAGGTCCGCGAGCTGCTGAACAAGTACGGCTTCCCGGGCAACGACGTCCCGGTGATCCGCGGCTCCTCCAAGCCCGCCCTGGAGAACCCCAACGACGACGCCGCGTGCAAGTGCATCGACGAGCTCTTCGACGCGATCGACAAGTACATCCCCGAGCCCGCCCGTGAGATCGACAAGCCGTTCCTCATGTCCATCGAGGACGTGTTCTCGATCAAGGGCCGCGGCACCGTGGCCACCGGCCGCATCGAGCGCGGCGTGATCAAGGTCGGCGACCCCGTCGAGATCGTCGGCCTCTCCCGGGAGATCAAGTCCACGGTCGTCACCGGCGTCGAGATGTTCCAGAAGACCCTCGATCAGGGCATCGCCGGCGACAACATCGGCGCCCTGCTCCGCGGCATCGAGAAGAACGAGGTCGAGCGCGGCCAGGTGCTGTGCAAGCCCAAGAGCATCCAGCCGCACTCGAAGTTCCGCGGCCAGGTCTACGTCCTGACCAAGGAGGAGGGCGGCCGTCACACGCCGTTCTTCAACAACTACCGCCCGCAGTTCTACTTCCGCACCACGGACGTGACCGGCACGGTCAAGCTCCTGGGCGGCGCCGAGATGTGCATGCCCGGCGACAACATCGAGATGGAGGTCGACCTGGGCGACAAGCCCGTCGCGATGGAGAAGGGCCTCCGCTTCGCTGTCCGCGAGGGCGGCCGCACCATCGGCTCCGGCACGGTGACCGAGATCCTCGACTGATCGATCGATCCGCGGCGACCGGGCCGGACGGCCCGGGCCGGAGGCAATGAATCTTGCTGGCCCGCCGGCGGAACGCCGGCGGGCCGGTTTGACGAAGTGAGCGGCGAGCCGGACCCGGGCCGGAAGTCCGCGAAAGAGGGCGTGAGCAATGGCGAAGAAGGGTAAGGCGGCCGCCCGCGAGTACGTGTGGCTGCAGTGCAGCGAGACGGGCGACCTGAACTACAGGACCGAGATCAACGTCAAGGGCGGCATCGACGAGAAGCTCAAGGCCGGGCTCCGCAAGTACTGCCCCCGCCTGAAGCGGCATACCCTCCACAAGATCAAGAGGAAGTGACCCCGACCGCCTGAACCCCAGCGGCCGGCCGGGCGGCTCCGCCAGGCGGCCGAAGACAATCTGTTCCGGCCTTGCGGCCCACCGCCGCAGGGCCCTTTCCCGAACGCCGGTAGCTCAATTGGTAGAGCAGCGGATTCCAAATCCGCAGGTTGCGGGTTCGAGTCCCTCCCGGCGTGTTTGAAAGGGGCGCGGGGGCAGGATCAGGGGCGGGGGCTTTTCCCGGGGGCGCCAGGGGGTCGCCGGCCCGACGGGGCCGGGGCCGCGTACGCGGCGGGCGCGGCTCCGGCCGGTTCGCGGCCCGGAGTGCTCGGGTTGTTCTTCGAGATAGGGTGACCGCGAATGGCGATCGGTCTTTACAAGCCGGGTCACGGGTATTGGGTCCGCGTTCTGACGGCCGCGATGCTCGGCATCGTGACGCTGGCGACCGCGGCGTGGGTGGCGAGCCAGATGCAGCTGCTGATCAACTCGCTGCCGCCCAGCGCGTGGCAGGTGACGTTGGAGAACGCGCAGGGGACGGTCGAGCCCGGGGCGCGGGTGGAACTGCTCGGCCCCGGACCCGTGGGCGAGCGGCCGGTCCTGGGGACGGCGGAGGTGGCGTCGTACGACCCCGCCAACGCGTACCTGGTTCTCCGCAAGGCGGCGATGACCGTGTCGGAGGCGGACCCGAGCCAGGCGCGGCACGTCGCGGCGCCGGGCGGCGGCGGCTTCGCCGGGTCGGTGCGGGGCGTGCCCCGCGGCGTGGCCGCTGTCGAGCCGCTGGTGGCTCAGGGCGGCGCGGCGGCGGTCGTGATCCTGCTGGGGGCGGCGATGACGTACCTGTTGGTCGGGGTCCGGCCGCGGACGGTGGACTTCCTGATCGCGACCGACATGGAGATGAAGAAGGTCAACTGGTCCACGCGGAAGGACATCAAGGGGTCCACGATGGTGGTGATCGGCACCTCGTTCCTGATCGCGCTGGCGCTGTTCATGTTCGACCTGTTCTTCCAGTGGATCTTCCGTCTGATCGGGGTGGTGGCGAGCTGAAGGCCCGCAGGGCGCTGGAGCGCGGACGATGGTGAAGGATGCCGGACAGGACGGAGCGGGGACCGAGTCGCAGCGCGAGGGCGTGCTGGGCGCGGACGACGTCATCCGCCAGGAGGGGATGAACTGGTTCGTGCTGCGCGTGGCCAGCAACAAGGAGTCCAGCGTCCGCGAGACGCTCCTGCGCAAGGTGCAGATCGAGGGGATGCAGCACCTCGTCGGCCGGATCCTTGTCCCCACGGAGAAGACCAAGACGGTCAAGGGGGGCAAGCAGCGGATCGTCGAGACCAAACTCTACCCCGGCTACGTCTTCGTCGAGATGAAGCTCGAGGAGGACGGCCGCATCCCGCAGGACGTCTTCTTCCTCATCAAGGAGACCACCGGCGTGGGCGACTTCGTGGGCACGGCCGGCCGGCCGACGCCCATGAAGGAGCACGAGATCGAGAAGATGCTCATCGACTCGCGCAAGCCCGAGGACCAGCCGACGGTCAAACTCGTCTTCCAGAAGGGCGAGAACGTGCGGATCAAGGAGGGGCCCTTCGAGGGGTACGAGGGGACGGTGGACGAGATGTTCCCGGAGAAGGGGATGGTCCGCGTGCTGGTCACGATCTTCGGGCGGCAGGCGCCCATCGACATCGAAGAGTGGCAGCTGGGCAAGGTCGACGAGACCTGAGCCGCGGCTCACGCCGCCCGTCGCCGGCCGCCGAGCGATGACATGGAACAACCCGGACGCCGGTCCGGGTTTTTTCATGCGCACGATTCCCGGCGCGGACCGCCGGGGCGGCGTCGCCGGTACAGTCATCTGGGGAGAGCACGGGGGCGGCGTTCGGCGAGAGCGTCTTCGGGGTGGGGGCTGGGAGGGTCGGCGCGATGAACCAGTCGGGAAGCGGGCCGGGCGCGGGCGGGAGCGGCGAGCAGGTCTGGGGGGCGCCGGAGAAGGCAGGCCGCGGGGGCGCCAGGCGCCGTTGGCGGCGCATCGCGCTGTGGGGAGGGGGAGGGCTGGTCCTGCTGCTGCTCGCGCTCGTCGCGCTGGCGCCGTCGATCGCCTCGTCGGTCGCGCCGGGCATGGTCGCGCGTTCGGTCAGCGGGTCGATCCCCGGAAGTGTGCGGATTGCGGACGTGCGGCTCGGATGGAGCGGGCCGACGGAGATCGGCCCGGTGACGCTGCTGGACGAGCAGGGCCAGCCGGTGGGGACGTTCGCGGTCTCCGCGCCGGCGGGGCTCTGGCGGATCGTGCGCGAGCGGTGGTGGTCGGCGAAGCGCATCGCCCTGGGGACGGTGGAGGTCACGGGCGACGTGGACGTGGTCCGGGGGGCGGACGGTCGGACGAACCTGGAGCGGGCGCTGGGGATCAACGACCCGTCCGCGCCGCCGCGGCAGCCGAGCGGGCCGGCGCGGATGCCGCCGGGGGGGATCGAGCGCATCGACGCGGTGATCCGCCTGGTGGACGTGGACGCGACGTTCGTGGACCGAACGGCGCCGCCTGGGAGCCCGACGGCCCAGGGGCTGTCCATGCGCGACCTGTCGGGGGACATCGACGTGGACTACGCCGCCTCGGCCGCGGGCATCGACGCCGCGGTGAAGGCGGACCTGGCCGCGGCGATCCGCGGCGGGACGGGAGCGGCGGCGGGGGTGAAGCAGACGATCTCGCTCGACGGCAAGGCGCAGCTCGGGCGGACCTTCGGCGTACACAAGATTGAGGCCACACTCCGCGTGGGAGACCTGAGCACCGCGCTGGTGGACCTCTTCGGCGGGTTCAACGGTGAACTGGTCGCGTCGATCGGGCCGACGGTGAGCCTCGCGGCCGATGTCAACGGAACCGCGCAGGGCGGCCGCGCGGCGATCGTCCTGACGGCCGAGGGGGCGGGGGCGGACCTGAAACTGACCTACGACGGCACGCGGCTGGTGCTCGAGGAGCCGGGGCGGGTGTGGGCGAGGTCCACCGGGTTCATCGCGGGCCTGGACGTGGCCGAGGAGGGGATCAGGCGTGCCGGCGAGGCGGTGCGGCTCAGCGCTGCGCCGGGGTTCGATGCGTCGGTGCGGACGCTGAGCATCCCCATCACGACGGCGCAGCTGACGGGCTCCGGCGGCAGCAGCGGCGGCGCGGGGCTTCTCGAGCGGCTGGATCTGCGCGGGGCGCAGATCGACCTGACGGTGCGGACGGACGCGATGGAGGGGGAGGCCGCGGTGCGCGCCGGGGCGGGGGAGCGTGAGCCGGATGCATGGCGGCCCTTCCGCGTCGAGCCCGTGGAACTGGCCGTGCACGCCGACGACCTGGCCCGCGGCGTGCGGATCGCCTCGCAGGCGAGCGCCAGCGTCGATGGCCGGCCGGCGGGGGCGCTCTCGGCCAACCTGCTCGCGGCGGGGGTGATCGACGCGCAGGGCCGCCCGGTCATGGGCCTGCCCCGGTCGATCAACGGGGAGGTCAGGCTCGACGATGTGGCGACGCAGCTCGTGCAGCCGATCGTCGATGGGCTGGGGCTGCCGGTCGTGCTGGGGGAGGATGTCGGGCCGGCGATCGACGTCGCGCTGATCGCGCAGACGGAGGGGGATCTGGGCGCCGGCGTTGGCGAGGGGCTGGAGGCGCTGCCGCCGACGAACATCGACGCGGCGGTGCGGTCGCAGAACATCACCGGGCAGGCCGCGCTTCGCATCGAGTGCGGCGTGGCGATGACGCGCGAGGGGGGCGCGACGCTGCGCATCGCCTCGGCCGGGCCGCTGATGGCGAGGGTGCTGCGCGACAGCCCGGGAGAGGACGCCGAGGGTGTGACCGTCGGCGGGCGGGCGGGCGTCGAAGTGTCGGTGACGCAGTTGCGTCTGCCGCTGGACGGGCGCGCGGCGGACCTGGCCGAGACGGTCGCGGCGCTGACGGCGACGGTCTCGGAGATGACCCTGGGCGTTCGCGGCGAGGACGTGGGGATCGAGCGGGCGCAGGTGGGGGTGAGCCTCCCCGCCGACGCCGGGCCGCGGCTGGCGCTCGAGGCCGCGCTCCTGCACGAGGGGAGCCCGTTTACGGCTCGGGGCGACCTGACGCTGCCGCGGCTGCGCGAGCGGTGGGGGGAGCCGATGGAGGGCGGGGTGCTCGGGGCCGCGCTGGGGTGGCAGCCGCGGGGGAAGTTCGAGGTCCGCGGCATCCCCGGCTCGCTCATGTCGCTCGCGCCGGGATTGGAGGCGGGGGAAGAAGGGGAGCCGGGGCCGGAGGACGTCTCGGGGCAGGTGCGTCGGTGGGCACGCGCGCTCATCGGCCAGCGTGCGGACGTGACGGTGGACATCCTTCCGGCCGATGGCGGGGGCGGCGGCGATGGCGAGCCGGTGACGCGGGTGAACATCGCGGCCAGCGCGGCCGCGGCGGCGCTGGAGGCCGCGGCGACGCTGTCACCATCGCGTCTGTCGGTCCTGAGCGCCAACGCCTTCGCGAGCCTGCAGCCGCGGGATGTGAACCCGGTGCTGGCCGCGGCAGCGCCGCCCGCGCCGTCGTCGGCGCCGATGCGGCTGCGTGACGCGGTGACGGTGCGGCTCGGGGTGGAGCCGGTGACGATCGCGCTGCGCCGTGGGGAGGAGGGCGGGGCGCCGGCGCCGGACCTCGGGGATGTCGAGCAGATCGTGGCGACGTTGACCGCGGACCAGCCGGTGCTCATCGAGAACGTCGCCCTGGGGGAGACGCCGCAGACCGTCGGGCTCGGCGCGCTGGCGGTGCGTGCGCGGGTGCCGGGGAGCCTCATCGGCGGCGAAGGCAGGGCCGGGGAGGATGGGGCGGGGGCGCTGATTCTGGTGAACGCCGCGGCGGACCTGCTGCGGGCCGGCGGGGCGATCGGGCCCGGCGCGGGGGCGCAGACGCTGGGGCGGCTGACGGCGGAGGCGTCGCTGCCGCCGGACCTCGGGACGCTGGCGGCGACGGTCGATGCCGCGGAACTGCGCGTGCCCGCGATCGACGCGATGCTGGAGCAGGGGGGGACGCTGACCGGCGTGCTCGGGGAGACGGGCCGCGTGCGGGCGCACGTGCAGAAGCAGGGGGAGGCGAGTTTCACGGTCACGGCGGAGGTGGAGACGCCGCGGCTGAGCGGCACGCCGGTGCCGCTGGCGACCGACGGCCAGCGGCTGTGGCTGTCGCAGCCGGCGGAACTGACGTGGCGGCCGGATCTGGTGTGGCTGAACCGCGCGGTGCTCGCGTCGGGTGAGGTGCGCGGCGGAGAGGTGATCGGGAGGCCGGCGGGCGGGCCGGCCGCGGCGGCGCCGGCGGCGGCGCAGCCGGAGATCACCGAGATGGCGCCGCTGACGATCGAACTTGGGAGGCTGGCGGTGGCCGTTCCGCAGTCGGAC
>Ga0207867_1000147_pt1 | contig 84451 bp, 68 predicted proteins | sample HigsolmetaAR206D_FD_184838 | JGI IMG/M metagenome (GOLD analysis project Ga0207867, IMG submission 184838) | Ionic liquid and high solid enriched microbial communities from the Joint BioEnergy Institute, USA - AR20-6-D (SPAdes) (version 2) ...
GCAAAGAATCATTTGAGCGTTTTACCCGAAGAAAAGACAATGGTGCATTTTGCCGATGAAATCGCCCAAGCTGGCTACAGCGCTTCTTCACGCTTGTTCCGAATTAAATGGACTGAACCGGTTAACTACGAATTGCTAGAGAAGATCATTGAATTTAATATTCAGGATAAAGCAGACTGTTCAACTTTTTGGCGGCGATAACATAATCAAGGAGGAAGACATGGAAGTTTTTGCAAAATATTTAGCAGGTATCGATCACCCCGACCACCGTGCCCGAACTGAGGAAATCTTGGCGTGGGTTGTGAATAAATTCCCAAATTTGGAACCGCAAATCAAGTGGAATACGCCAATGTTTTCCGATCACGGCACATTTATCATCGGCTTTTCCACAGCGAAGCATCATTTGAGCGTTTCACCTGAAGAAAAGACAATGGTGCATTTTGCCGATGAAATCGCCAAAGCTGGCTACAGCGCTACCAAAGGCTTGTTTCGAATTCCGTGGAACGAGCCGGTAAATTACGAATTGTTGAAAAAGATTATTGAATTTAATATCAAGGATAAGGCAGATTGTTCAACTTTTTGGTGGAAATAAAAAATAGGATAGCCCTTTGAAAGCCTGTCAGGGACTCTGAGAGGCTATAAAGAGTTGATAACTATGCAAAAAATATGCCGAACGCTTTTACATACCCTACCTACACTCTTGTTGGGGACGCCCTGACATGGCGAATGTCAAAGTTTAGGGTGCGCCCTTTTTTCATTCAACATCTTTTTTGAAATGTAAGAATAGTTCATGTCTGCCCGCCCACTGATCCCCTCTACCTTGCAATCGCTCGTAAACTGCCACATCTCCTATGCTCCAGAATAGGTGCATCTTTCATTCCACTGAGCCGCCCACTTGTCAAAACGATCCAGCTTGGGGCTTTTGAGTTGGTTTTCGAGCCAACTCTTACTGGCATAAAAAATATGGCTGGGTGTTTCAATTCCTCATAAGTAAGATCAAAACATTAAAACGCCGTAAAAGGCGCTTTTAACAAGGCATATGTTTCAATTCCTTTATAGGTAAGATCAAAACTTTTTTCGAAAGAAACGAGAACTTTGTCCGCTTTAATTGGTTTCAATTCCTTATAGGTAAGATCAAAACGCCATGTCGCGTAATCGACAACAAACATCAAATGAGTTTCAATTCCTCATAGGTAAGATCAACAAGATAGGTAATCTTCACGCTCAATCACCTTCTAGGTTTCAATTCCTCATAGGTAAGATCAACCTTGGTGCGTATCGAAGAGATTTTTATGCGAATCCTTGTTTCAATTCCTCATAGGTAAGATCAACCAGCTCGTATAGAGGCGAAGTAGGCGTGATTATTGAGGTTTCAATTCCTCATAGGTAAGATCAACTTCTCCTTATGGGAATATATGTTCTGTTTTATATTTAATTGTTTCAATTCCTCATAGGTAAGATCAACTTAGACCACTTTTCCCCTATTTTGTATCACATGAAGAATTGTTTCAATTCCTCATAGGTAAGATCAACGTCGGTGAACGTGCTTCCATCCGTCGATTCGGCGAATTGTTTCAATTCCTCATAGGTAAGATCAACCCCAAAAATAGCCGATATATCAATATTCTTCATCCAAGGTTAAAATCCTTTTTCCAAGCAAAAATTTTTTCGATATACAAAATACCATACAGCATCAAGGAATTCCACAAAAATAAAATGTCGTCGATCCCCCGGGTTTTCAACGCTACCGGAGATCGACGACAGATCTCTATCGTCTTAAAATCTACAAGAAACAACAACGGAATAACAAGATTTGGTACAACAAAGTTTCCTTCATCCAAAAAAGATATTGAATTAAAATCTAATAACCCCAAATGGAGAGAAAATTGCGCTCAGTTCATTATTATAAATATTATACAGCAAAATAGCCTGCTCAACTTAAAAATCTAATAGGTGTGACAAGGAAAAATCCATCCAAACAAAATAAATGAAAAAGTGATGCTTTCCTCTGAATGAAAGTGCTATTTACGATCGGCGCCAGCCAGATCGTGGCGTGCATTATCAAAGCACCGCCATTTTCCTATCCATCGGGTCATCCCCACGCATCACATATCTTTTTTCAAAAAAACTTACGGAATGCTTAAGCGCCGGCCGGTGCTTGAACGACAGCGGTATCGGCACCCCTTGTTTGCTTGCTCCATCGGCTGGCTCATGAAAACCCACTCTGCTTTCATTCGCGCATTAAAGTCATTTCCTGTCAGATTCATTTTTACAGACCATAGGCTAAAATGGCATGCAATCCGCACTGGACGGCCTTTGGCCGACACACGCCGGTCCCCCTGTGCTTGCAAACGACCTTAAACAAAGCCCTCTTCAACCTTCGCCGTCTCGGCGGCTTCCACCGAGACGGCGGGCATCCTACGAATCTGGCGGCTCCCGCGAGTCGCTGAAAGTCACTGCCATTTGTCCCGTTTCATGGCCACTCCCGCGCTTTGGCCATTAACCCGGGCGCGTTGAAAAAATAATCTATCAAAAACACCCGGCAAGTGTCATTTGGAGCGTAAATCCAATTCCACGTCGATCCTCCCGACCGCGTCGCCGCGCATGTTAGTAATCTTCGGATGGCGGTATTTGCGATATGTTTCATCGTCCGGTGCCGGATCGGCGAAGCCGATTTCTTCCAACACGGTCAATGTCACCGCGCTCAACGCGCGGGGATTGCCGTCTTCGCACTTGATGGCGATGCCCAGCCCCGCTTCGACGAGTCCGAGGCACTGCACGCCCTCGGCGCCGGCCTTGGCGACGACCTTGCCCGGGAACAGCCTCATGATGTCGGTGTCAAACCGATCCGTCCCAGCGACCATTTCCGGCCGCGCCATCATGGCGTCGCGAATCATCCGCAACGCCTCATCGTGGTGCGGATGCCGTTCGGAATGGCCAGCGGCCAACTGCGCATACCCGAACGCCGCCTGATGCAACGGCAGACAATGGACCGGCACGCCGCAGCCGTCCACGGCAAGCCCGATCTGATCGGCGTCCGTGTCCAACAACTCCGAAATCGCTTTTAAAATCCGCTGCTGAACGGGGTGGCCGATTTCCCTGTATGTTTGAATATCTTCCTTCATATAGACCGCCGTCGCCAGCATCCCCGCATGTTTTCCCGAACAATTGCTAAACAGGGGACTCAACGATCCTCCAGAACGGAGAAGCGCTTCATAATCCCCCGGTTTCCGCGGCGGATGCATGCCGCACTGCAAATCTTCAACCCCCAGGCCGATTTTATCCAAAATGCCTTGGACGGTACGGCGATGGAAATCCTCGCCGTTATGGGAGGCGCAACTGATGGCCAATTCATGCATTTGATAATCAAAATGGGCCGCCGCGCCCGTTTCAACCAGCGGCACGGCTTGGAACGGTTTCATCGACGAGCGGATGAATGTCGGCCGCTCCGCGTCTCCGCTCCTCCAGACGAGATTCCCTTTTGCATCAACAACCGCGACGTGAACATGATGACTGCTTTCAACGATTTCGCCTCGATAAACACGGATCATGTATGCACACTTCTTTCTCTGGATGATTTAGACGCTTGGATTTGATAATAGCCGTCAACAAGCTCTAAGGTTCACCGAAGGTTTGCGGCTGCAAGGATCAACATTTCCGCGAATCACGAAAAAAAGACCTTTGTGCTCCTTTGAAAACATCGCCGCCAATGCGAACATCGAACAGCATTTACTCGCAATGACGACTTCCAAAAAATCCAGCGCCCCAATTGTCGGACGGAACATCCGGCATTTGGGTACCGTGCAGGCCAACTGTGCGTGCCATGAACGGCTGGGGGAAGAACATCATCCACCGTGGTGACAACGCGGTTCACCACGGCCTTTATAATCAATAGACTATTATTTTGCGTGTCTGTCCCGCTCACCGTGCCGCCTTAATCCATCCCGCACCTGCCGGGACCGCCGGACTTGCCTGCCGCCGGAAGCGGAAAAGGGGCGATGCCGAACGGCCCGTGGTCCATGGCTGCCATCCCATTCAGAAGGAAGACCTTTGTATTTCTTGCTTCCTTATTTATTTTTCATTTTCGGGTCGATCGCGTCGCGCAGGCCGTCCGCGAGCAAATTAAAGCAGATCATGAGCGCCACGATGACGACGGCCGGGAAAAACAGCAAATAGTAATGGGATTGCATCGCGTGATAGCCGTCGTTGATCAAAACGCCGAGGGAAGCGAGTGGCTCCTGCAACCCCAAGCCGATAAAACTCAGAAAAGCTTCCGTAAAAATCGCCGACGGGATTGTAAACATCAAGTTGATCAAAATCAGGCCGGCCGTATTCGGGATATAGTGTTTGAAAATGGTCCGGAAAAAGCCGGCGCCGAGCGCGCGGCTCGCGAGCACGAATTCTTCCGCCTTCAACTTAAAGATTTGCGAACGGACGAGCCGCGCCATGTTGACCCAGCCGGTGATCACCATGGCGACCGAGATGGTCAAAATGCCGGGTTTCATGAATAAGATCAGCAAAATCACGACGATCAAGTGGGGAATTCCGACCAAGATATCGATAATCCGCTGCATGACCATATCCACTTTCCCGCCGCACACCGCGGAAATCGCGCCGAACATGACGCCGATGACGAGATCCAATGCGGCGGCGAGCAAGGCGATATAAAGGGAAATCCTCGTCCCTTCCCATATGCGCGCCCATTGGTCGCGCCCGAATTTGTCCGTTCCGAACCAATGATCTCCGCTCGGCGTTTTAAAAGATTCCTCATAATCGGTTTGGGCGTAATCGTAGGGTGTCATCATCGGGCCAAAAATGGCGAGCAAAATGATGACGGTCAAAACGGCCAGGCTGATGACGGCTCCGCGATTTTTCTTAAGCCGCTGCCAAGCCGCCCGCCAACCGATCGACGGATCGCGGGCGACGCTTTCCATCCCTTTCGGATCCGTAGCTACCGGCGCAAAAAACTCTTCTGTCAAATGCGCTTTTTCCATGCCCATCACCGTCACTCCTTGTTTCCTGCAATGCGAATCCTCGGATCGATGACGCCGTACAGAAGATCGATGATGAGGACGACAAAAACAAACAGCGTGCTGAACAGCAAAGTCACGCCCATGATCATCGAATAATCGTTCACCTTGATCGACTCCACAAACAAGCTGCCGATGCCCGGAATGCTAAAAATCGATTCGATGACCAAAGAACCCGTGATCAAGCTGACGATGACCGGCCCGAGAACGGTAATCACGGGAATCAAAGCATTGCGCAGCGCGTGATTTAAAATGATCGCGCGCAAGGACAAGCCTTTCGCCAGCGCGGTCGTCATGTAATCTTGATTCAAGACGTCCAACATCTCGTTCCGCATAAAACGGGCGACGACGGAGACGACGCCGAACATGAGGGCGAGCGTCGGCAGCACCGTGCTTTTGTAACTCTCCCAATACGCAATCGGCAGCACGCCCAGCTTCAGCCCGACAAAATATTGCAGAAGCGCGGCAAACACAAAGTTCGGTATGGATACCCCGAGAACGGCGAGGATCATGGTCGTATAATCCCAAACGGAATTGTGCCTGAAAGCGGCGACGATCCCAAGGATCAAGCCGATCGCGGTGCCGATGACGATCGCTTGAATGCCCAACAAAGCCGAAGGACCGATGCGCTCGCTGATGATTTGCGCGACCGGTTTGTCTTTGTAATAAAACGACTTGCCCAAATCCCCTTTCACCAAGTTTTCCATATATTTGATGTATTGCTTCCACACCGGATCGTTGAGCCCGTATTGCTCATAGATCGCCGTGCGCACGTCTTCGGGCAAAGCAGCCAGCTTCTCTTCATCAAAAGGCGAACCCGGCAGCTGTTTCATCAAGAAAAACGTCAACGTCGCGATGATGAATAACGTGACGACGATATTGAACAATCGGATCAACACATACTTTTTCAATGGCTTTTCACCACCTTCGGGAACACAAGAATAAGGGATCGGCCGGCTCTTTGGCCGGCTCGATCGTTTTATGAAAAGGGAGGTCACGCAATAGGTGTATGAAAAAGAGACAAAGCGCCTTGAGCATGATTATTGTTTCTTGGCGTACTTATAATCCCACGGGTTGCCCCACGGATGGAACACGAGCCCTTTGACGTTGGCCTTTTGCATGAAGGCTTGTCCTTGATAATACAAGGGGGCAAGCACCGCGTCATCCTTCAACAAAATCTTTTCGGCTTTGAGCAATGCCGCCATCCGTTTGCCTTCATCCTTCTCTTTTTTCGCTTGTAAGACGAGATCGATATATGCCTTGTTCTCATAGTTGCCGCGGAATGCGTTCTTTGGAGCTGCCCATAGATCCATGTAGGTCATCGGGTCGTTGTAGTCGGCGCCCCAGGCCGAAACCGCCATTTGGTAGTCGTTGTCCCGCATCGCTTGCAGCCGGCCGCTGTACGGTTTCGTGACGATCGACACTTCCGCGCCGAGGTTTTTCTTCCATTGGCTTTGCAGGAAAGTGGCGGTATCTTTATCGACGCTGTCATCGGAGACCAGAAGCGATAATTTCGGCGTCTCTCCGAGTTCCTTCACGCCCTCTTTCCACAGCCGTTTGGCGGTTTTGACGTCGGGTTTGATGAGATCGCCCTGCATTTCCCGGAACGTTTTGCCGCCTGCGCCCGCCATGCCCGGCGGAATGAGGCCGTACGCGGCTTTGGAACCGTTATTTAATATCACCTTCTCAAGAACCTTTGGATCGTAGGCGTATTGCAGGGCTTTGCGGATCTTTTCGTTCGCCAGCACTTTGTCGCCCAAATTGAACTGCACGTAATAGGACCGGAAGTTGGTTGTCGTTCCGAATTCCGGATTGTCCTTGTATTGGTTCACATCTTCGCTGGACAACTGCACATAATCCAATTGCCCCGCGTTGTACAGGTTGAGCGCCGTGCTCGCTTCTTTGATGACTTTTATGTTAATTTTTGGGACGCTGACATTATCTTTGTCCCAATATTGGTCATTCTTTTCCAATGTGACGCCGGAAGCGGGATTAAAGCTTGTCAGCTTATACGGGCCGTTATAGAGAAGCTTGTCCGGTCCCTTGCCGAATTGATCTTTGTTTTTCTCATAAAAATCCTTTTTAATCGGAAAATATTTGGCAAAGGTTGTCAAACTGAGAAAATACGGCGTCGGCTGTTTAAGATGCACGACGAGCGTTTGATCATCGGGCGCTTCAATCCCGACCTCATCGGCTTTCACTTCGCCTTTATTGAATTTGTCGCCGTTCACGATATAGTCGGTCAAAATGAAGCTGTAAGCATCCGCCGTTTTCGGATCCATTTCAGTCAACCAGCCGTAGACAAAATCTTGAGCGGTGACGGGCGACCCATCGCTCCATTTAATCCCGTCGCGAAGCGTAAAGGTATATGTCAGGCCATCATCGGAAATCTTCACGTCTTTGGCCATCGCCGGAACCGGTTTATGATTGGCATCCAAGCGATACAAGCCTTCCAAAACGTTTCCCAAGACGGAGAAGGAAATCATGTCGGTCGCTTTCAACGGATTTAAATCAGGAATATCGTTGTTGAAATAAAGATTTAACGTCTTGTTGTCGCCGGCTGCCGTCGAAGCTTGTTTGCCGGCGTCTTCCGAAGATTTTTTGGAAGAACCGGAAAAATTGCATGCTGACAGCACGAGACAGACCGCCAGCACGAGTAAAAACAGCCATTTTTTCCGCTTGCTCATCGCGATAACCCTCCTAAAAACTTTTGTTCACCACTATATATGCAAGAAATGTGCCAACTTTGGACATTGTAGAAAATAAAAGAATTAAAACGATCTTTTTGACCACCCTCTTATTTTTGGCTATTACTTGACGAACCAATTTTTCACCATTCCTGTTTATTGGTTCACCAAAAAAACCGGTCTCACGGATGCGGGATGGAGGTCGTTGAGCCAAATTGCCGGATTTTCAATGTCCCTCGTCACCGGGCCGAAGCCGGCGTTCTTTGGCATGGATTTTGCTTACTAAAATTAATGGAAGAAAAATAGGGAGGTTTGAACATGGGAACGATTCATTGGCTGGCGGAAGCGGAGGCCCGAAAAACCGCTTTTCTAAAAGATTTGACGGGCCTGCTGCGCATTAAAAGCGTGAAAGACTTGGATACGGCCGATGCTTTGCGGCCGATGGGGAACGGCGTCGGCGAGGCGCTCGAATACATGTTAAACCTTGGAGAAGAAGCGGGGTTTCGGACGAAAAATTTGGACGGCTATGCCGGCTACATCGAAGCGGGCGAAGGGCCGGACTATGTCGGCGTGCTCGCGCACATCGACGTCGTGCCGGCCAATCCGGACGAATGGGAAACGCCGCCGTTTGAACCGGCCATTCGCGACGGCAAGCTTTATGCTCGCGGCGCGATCGATGATAAAGGGCCGGCGATGGCCGCCTTTTATGCGCTCAAAATCCTTAAGGAATTGAAGGTGCCGTTGAAGCGCCGCATTCGCCTCATCATCGGCACGGATGAGGAAAGCGGGATGCGCTGCGTCCGTCATTATTTAAAAGTGGAACCCGAACCGGTTTACGCTTTCTCGCCCGACGCCGATTTTCCCATCATCCATGCAGAAAAAGGGCAAATCAACATCGTTCTGGCCATCGAGGCGCCGACGGGCGGCCTTGAGACGGGAAACCGGAACGTTGCCGCGATCGAATCGTTTGTTTCCGGTGACCGCGGAAATATGGTGCCCGGAAAAGCGGTCGTCAAGCTGCGGACGCAACGTGTGGAACACATTGCGGCGGCTTTTTATGAATATATCAAAACCAACCGATTGGACGGGGAAATGGAATCGACCGATGACGGCGCCATCTTGACCGTATACGGAAAAACGGTGCACGGGATGGAACCGCAAAACGGCGTGAACGCCGCTTTGGAACTCGCCCGTTTTCTGCAATCCGTCCCCCTCCAAGGCGCGGATAAAGCGTTTATCGATTTCTGCAACGACAAGCTCTATCTGGATCCTTACGGTCAAAAGCTGGGCATCGCCCACCAGGAACCCGTATTGGGCAAGCTCACGGTCAATGCCGGCATTTTCCGATATCACCGCAACCAAAGCGGACACATCCGCCTCAACATCCGTTGCCCTTTGAACACCCCTTACATGAGAACGATCGAAGTCATCAAGGAAGCCGCCGAAGCCTACGGATTCCGCATCGATGAAGTGCGCCAGACCGAGCCGCATTTTGTCGATCCGGAACACCCGATGATTCAAGTCATGCAAAACGCTTATCGCGAAATCACCGGCGCTGAACCGACATTGTTGACGACCGGCGGAGCCACTTACGCCCGGCTGTTGAAAACGGGCGTCGCCTTCGGCGCTTGCTTCCCGGGAAAAGAAATGACCGCCCACCAAGCGAATGAATACTCGGAAATCGAAGATCTATTAAAAGCGACGGCGATCTACGCCAAAACATTGGCCGATCTCGGCCGGCTCGATTAACGCCGATGCCGCGCGGTGGACGCCGGGACGGCATCCGTTAGGACACTTTTTGGCGCAAAAAATAGGGATATCGTTCAATGAAGAGGATGCGATGTTCAAGATCAGGACATCTGTCCTCATTTTTTTATGCCATGGATGTTTCCGCCTGCCGCCCTCTCAAGCAAAAAGCGAATGACGCCCCCTCCCCTCCTTATCTATAACTCGTCAGGCAGCGCCTTAGACAGGTGGCCGGGCTTTGGCAAGCGACCAAAAAGTTAGGGACCCGCCCCTAAGATGAATAAAAGGATGTGCCACACAGGACAGAGCCCATCGCGAACCGTCGATGCACGCCACCGATTTCAGCCGCTTCCCGCCGGCTTGGATGAAGGCGGAAAGCCCGGGTATTTAACGACCGGCCTTTCTCTTTCCGCAGCGCGTTCATCAGTTCCTGAGTGGCCTGCACGTTGTCTGCGACGAGCTCTCGAGGAGTCAGCGCCATCCATTGATTCAACGACACATCGGCAAAATGGTCGCTCTTGAACATCTCCAAAAACCATAAGCTTTGGTCACCGGTATTCTGGATGTAGTGCCCGAAGGCGAACGGGACGTAGCCGACATCCCCGGCCCGGTAATTGAACGTGCGCGCCTTGCCGTTCGCCGCAAACACGGTCATGCGCGCCGTGCCCGTGAGGTAATACTGCCACTCGTCGTTATTCGGGTGCCAATGCATTTCCCTCATACCACCCGGCTTGACTTCCACCAGCGCCGCCGCCACGGTCTTCGTAATGGGGAAATTGGTGGAATCGACGATGCGCACCGTTCCGCCCGGGGTCACCATCGGTTCCTGGGCAAGCAACCGGTGGGTAAAGCGCTTGGGAACCGTGTCGTAAGGATCCGGCACCGTTTGGCCGGCGAGCGCGCCGGGCACCTTCGATTGGAAAATGTAGCGCTGCTCCGTCGGAATATAGGCAAAAGCGCTTTCCGGGACGCCGAAATTCGCCGCCAGCACATCCTTCGGCATGTGCGCAAACCAGTCGGAAATGGAAAAGGTGTCGAGGTCGGAGAAGTGACCGTCGTCAAAGACGAGCAGAAACTCGCAACCTTCCTCGAGCCCTTGAATCGAATGGGGAATGCCCGGGGGAAAGTACCACAGGTCGCCCACGCCGACATCGGCAATAAAATTCCGCCCGTTCGGATCGACCGCGGTAATGCGCGCCCGCCCCGAAATCATGAACGCCCATTCCGCTTGCTTGTGCCAATGCAGCTCGCGCACTCTGCCCGGCGTCAGGCGCATGTTGACCCCCGCCAGCGTGGTCGCGATCGGCAGCTGCCTCACCGTCACTTCCCGTGACCAGCCGCCGTGGTTCAACTGCATGTTGGTGTCGGAGAAGGAAAACTTCAAGTTGGGAATCGTTCCGGCATCGGTGCTCGGCGGAACGAGCATGTCGGGGTTCTCTAGATCCCTCATGACGTCCCGTGGGCCAAAATCGGTCGCACCTGAGGCACATTACCATACCCAGGGTGAGGCCTTGATCGGTTGTTCATAAAATATGCCCCTTTTCGCCAGGATGGTTGAATAAAGGAAGGAATATGGTCATAACAGATTTATGACGCCGGTTGCGGAAATATATCCTTTCCCGTAACACGCTAAAAAACGGGGGGAACGTTTAGAAGACCAGCGAAAAAAGCGGCGTATGGTGCGGCCTTTCATCATGCCTGTGAAAAACGTGCTTCTCGTCCGGCGAACGGGAGCGTTATCATACGAAAAAGGAGAACAGCGTTGAGGCACGTTCTCCCGCACTCGTTGAAAACTTTCAACTTTAGAGCTTTATGGTGAACGCCCGCTTTTTTTATTGTTTCAAACCAAGCCAAAGAGGATATTTGAGGACGAAACAGATGGCTGTAAGCCGTCGGAAGTGCGAGCGCCGGTCACCATTTGAAAAAACCGGCGATGCCCCGAGCATCCAAAGCCGTGCGGTCATAAAAAGATAATGACACCTTTTTTTCCAAAAGAAAAAAGGCTGTGTACGACCGAAAAGACAGCCATCCTTGCGAATTGTTATAAAATGGGATTAACGCTTTTATTGATTTTTTTCAATAAAAATTTTATGGTGGTTCTCAGCGGGTTCTTTATTTCAGAAGCGTAATGTAAGAAGGTGAAACGATGAAAGGGACGACGATGTTACCGAATTGCGACATCCGAACCGATGTCCCATTGAAAGATTACACCTTTACCCGATTAGGCGGCAACGCCGATTATTTCTCGACGGTGAGATCCATTGAGGACGCCCGTCAAACCGTGCTGTTTGCATTGGATCGCGACCTTCCGTTGACGGTATTAGGCAACGGTTCCAATGTTATTGTGCGCGACGGCGGCATTCGCGGCGTCGTGATGTACACGCCCCATCTTTCGGCGATCACCGTTTCCGGCACGCAAATCACGGCCGAAGGCGGGGCGCCGTTGATCAGCGTGTCGCAAAAGGCAAGAGAGTTGGGGTTGACGGGCTTAGAATTCGCCTGCGGCATTCCGGGATCGGTCGGCGGCGCGGTCGTCATGAATGCCGGCGCATATGGCGGCGAAATCAAAGATGTGCTGACGCGCGCATGTGTCATGGATGAGAACGGCGACATCTTTACGGTGGAAGCGGCCGATTTGGAATTGGGCTATCGCACGAGCAATATTGAAAAAAACCGTTGGATCGTGCTGTCCGCCACCTTCGATCTCAAGCCGGGCGACCCCAAGGCCATTCAGGCGGAAATGGAACGTTTGACGCGGCTCAGACGGGAAAAACAACCGCTGGAATACCCTTCATGCGGCAGTGTGTTTAAACGCCCCAAAGGGCATTATGTCGGGCCGATGATCGAAGCGTGCGGCTTAAAAGGCCTGCGCATCGGCGGCGCCGAGGTGTCGACGAAACACGCCGGTTTTATCGTCAACAAAGGCGGGGCGACCGCCAAAGACTATCTCGCGCTCATCGACGAGATCAAACGGCGCGTTTATGAAAAATTTGGGGTCAAACTCGAAACGGAAGTGCGCATCATCGGGGAGGATTGATCCTCCCCCTTTAATTTGTAAACGGAGGGCAACCTTTGCTTCCACCGGGAGGCGATTCTTGGTCAGACATAGGATCTCCCGCCGGCGTTCGCCCTCTGTACGGCGCAGCCGTTTAATTTTGGAATCCGACCGAGAGGCGGCGGCAGTGCAGCACGTCACCGAAAGGATAAAATATGCTGCCGCGCGCCGTTTCCCCTCCCTCACGTGCCGCGTTTGCCGACGTATTGGAGAAAGGCTTTGCCCTTTTCGGTAATCGTGCTCCCCTTGCGACCCCGGTGGATTTTAATCAAGCCCCATTCGCGCATCAAATTTTGCCTGTATCGCAATTGTTGATCCGTCAAGCGGATCCCTCGTTCGGAAAGCGACTGCAGCAGCGCCGGCCGCCCGGCGGAAGCCTCTCCCCCGTCGTTTAAGGCGGATAAAATGGTGGTCACGTCGTCCAAAAACCCTTTTTGCTTGATTTCATCGAACAGTGATTTCAACCGGTCGCTGCTCCGGTCTTGCGCATTGACAAACCGGATGCCGGAAACGAACGGCAGATGCTCAGCATCGACATCGTCTTCGACGACGTGCAACAAGTATTCGATGACATTGCGCAATTGGCGCACATTGCCGGGCCAGTGGTAATCCCTCATCGCCTTCATCGCCCGTTCGCTGAAACGGGGCGGTCGGCGCCCGAGCTCCGCGCACAATTGGCGCACAAAACAATCCGTCAGCAAGACGATGTCTTCTTTTCTTTCCCGCAACGGGGGCAAATAGATGGGCAGCACGTTCAACCGATAAAACAGGTCTTGGCGAAACCTGCCTTCTTCAATGAGCCGTTCCAAGTCGCGGTTCGTCGCCGCGATGATGCGCACGTCGAGCGGAATGACTTGTTCGCCGCCGACCCGCATGATTTCTTTTTCTTGAAGGACGCGCAACAGCCGAAGCTGAATGGCGGGGGAGGCGTCCCCAATCTCATCGAGAAACATCGTGCCTTTATGGGCTTGTTCAAATAAACCGCTTTTCCCGCTTTTGCGCGCGCCGGTAAAAGCGCCGCCTTCATACCCGAACAATTCGCTTTCAAGCAGGGATTCGGAAAACGCCGAAAAATTGACGCCGACGAACGGATAGTCCCTGCGCGCCGAAGCGCGATGGATCGATTGGGCGAGCACTTCTTTTCCCGTTCCCGTCTCGCCGAGAATCAAAATCGTCGAGTCGCTCTTTGCCAATTTTTTGGCGATGCGGATGATCGACCGGATGGAATCGCTGGCCGTCACCATGTCTTTAAAGGAATACTTGGCCACGAAATGCTTCCGTTTAGTTTGCTCGCGGTAACGATGCTCCAGTTTTTGGATTTCATTCGCTTCCCGAAACAAGACGAGGGTGCCGAAAATTCGGCCGTCGACATGAATCATCTGTTTCCGGATGTAATAGGTGACGTGATCGATTTCCTTGAAAACGTCCAGCCCTTCTTCAATGGACCGAATCGCCCTGAAAAAGGACGGTTTGCCGATGCCGTCGATTTTTTGGCCGACGGCTTCCCGCTCGTCGATCCCCAATATGTCCGCCGCTTTTTTGTTAATGAATTGGATGTTCCGTTCTTCCGTATAAAGAATCAAGGCTTCGTCCACATGCTCGACGACTTGTTCGAGACTGTTGCGCAACATTTTGGTCGTGAAGATTTCATCGCTCAGCTGGGAAGTGACCGACAGCAAGGAATTCAGATATCTGGCGGACAAAAGGTTATAGGGCATGTCGGGAATCGCGCATTTATGGAAAATCTCAATGATCGTCGAAATATCCAAGAAGCGTACGCCGACATTGATGACCGTCTCAATCGTATCCGGAACGTGGTTGATGTCCCCGGGCGTGATGGCCACTTTAATCGCCGCATCCGGTTTTGGCGCACCGGGGTAATAAGGGGCATATTCAAGGCGAATCCCCAATTCCTTCAGGATTTTGATGGTCTCATCGACCGCCTCTTTCATGTTGCTGACGACCAGCACCTTCATGCCTTGCCGTAATTGAAAGAGCTCGCGGATATTCGCGAAATTGATCATCCGCTTGGCGACAATGACCTCGGCTTCAGCCGGCAGGTAAGGTTTCGCCATGATTTCCACGATGGCACTAGTCGCAACGACCAGCGTGCCGGGATCGATCTTTTTTTCGTATAACTCGCTTATGACGAATCCTTCAATATCAAAATACTCGTGCAATCTGATTTCATGCAGCTGCCTGACGATGGCTTCCACGGTGCATTCCTCATAGCCGACGATCGCGATGCGTTTCTTGGACATGCCCACCACCTCTTTTCTTGTGCATTTCCTTGATGCGTTTCGGCGGAAGCTAAAACCGACCGGCTCACGTGCCCGGCCGGGTTGAATTCGATTAGAATCCCAACTATCCGATTGTTTCGGATAGTTTGATAGAAATTTAATATTAGATTAAACCATTGCGGAAGATTTTGCATCCGTTTAAATGATTGAAGTTATATCAAACAAGTTTGGGCAAGTTAAATTTTGGTTGGAAGATATCCTGACGAGGACAGGAACATTCAGCCCGGGGTTAAAGGTTCGGGGACATTTCGATGAGCGATATCATGGAAGGAACAAACCATACTGAAAGCGGCGGATGCCATGAGATCAACCACACGTTATTAAACGTGGCAAAAAGTAAGGGAATTGCGGATACCCATTTTAATATCCAGGGGAAAAAATGGATAAACGTTTTAAAAGCGATGGATGAAGGATTGATTCAAAAAGATTTCCTCCGATCTCTTAATTAAAGGTCGTTTGCCGACCCCATGGTGGTCTAAGGCAAAGAGCCCCTATCTAGATGAGGGGAAGCCCTCTCACAATTTAAACGCGTGCCATCGAATCCTTAAAATGTCTTTAATTCGTTAAGTTTTTCAGCGTTTGGGGGATTTCGATTAACCAATTGTTTTCCTCATTTGCTTCAATGAGCGCATTCACTTCATATGCGGCATAATATCCCTCTTTAACGAACGGATCACTCTCAACGAGTCTTATCGCTTCATCCAATGCCTGACAAACCAAGATTTGCATCGCTTTGTCATTATCTTGGAATGGACCGCAAAGGAACAACTTGCCCTTTTGATTTAAACGGCGCAGATGTTCGACATGTCTATATAATAAATCCTTGGTCAGCCCTCCTCTTTTTTTCTCCTTCAAGATGACCACAAATTTTTTCATAAAAGCCCTCGCCTTTCACTAAAACGAGAACATACGTTCCATTTCATTATAATATTCCATCCGATTTTGTACAACTTAAAAGTTTGTTTAAGAATCGACTTTTTTGTTTAATCGTTAAAACCCGTGATTTGAAGCAGGCAACCGGCAAGCCGCAGCGGATTACCCAGCGACTCATAACAACGATGCCTCTTCCACTTTAAGACCTATTATTTTACCGGTCTCTAAGCTCTTGGGAACATAAGGTATATGGCTTTAATACGCCAGAAAAAAAAACAAACCGCCGGTTCCCGCGCCATACGGGAATCGGCGGTCGATCAAAACGATGATTAGTTGGCCAGGAGTTTCAAAGCCTCGCGGTTAAACGCCGGGATGTCGTCCGGGGTGCGGCTGGTGACGAGTTGGTTGCCGCAAACAACGACTTCTTCATCGACGAAGTTTGCGCCGGCGTTTTCCAGATCGACGCGGATCGATTTGTAGCCGGTCACTTTGCGGCCGTTCAGCGCTTTCGCGGTAATCAAGAGCTGCGGACCATGGCAGATCGCAAACACCGGTTTTTTCGCGTCCATAAACGCTTTGGCGAAATTGACAAAGCGATCATCGGCGCGAAGGATGTCCGGCGAGAAACCTCCCGGAATGAAGAGCGCATCGAAGTCCTCGGGTTTCACTTCGTCGATCGACGCATCGACCGTCACTTTCACTTCACCGTGCTTGCCCGTGACGGTTTTGCCTTTTTCTTTCTCGATGACGGTCAATTCGTGGCCGGCTTCTTTAAAGGCTTCGGCCGGTTTCGCGTACTCGGAGTCCTCGAACTCATTCGTCAAAACAACGGCAATTTTTTTCGCCATACGGCTTCACTCCTCCTTACGATCTGATGGTACCCGCCTGTTCAGGACCGGTCTCTAATTAGATTCTAAAACGCGCGGCACGAGACTTCAAAAAATATGCTGTGCCCATGCTTGGCGGCCGAGGGATCGAGTTCTGCCGAAACGGCCGCATTAAAAGAGCGGGGCTTTAGTAGGTGATGTCCGGCTCGGCCGCAGTTCGCGGAGCGCCGCTCGCCAAATCGCGCAAAAAATCATATAAGCAAGCTTTAAAGCACGTGAACACCCAACTGCGCCAACATGTCCGCCAGCATGGCCAACGGCAGCCCGACGACCGTGAAATAGTCGCCGTCGATTTTCTCCACGATGGCGGCGCCAAGGCCCTGAATGGCGTAAGCGCCGGCTTTGTCCATCGGCTCGCCGGTTTGGATGTAGCGGCGGATTTGCGCGTCGCTCAACGGTTTCATCGTCACGCGCGTCCAGCTGTGGCCGGTGAGGACTTTTCCCGTGGCGCACACAATGCAGGAGATGCCGCTGTAGACGGTATGTGTCTTCCCTTGCAGCAGGCTGAGCATGCGAAAGGCGTCGTCCTCATCCTTCGGCTTGCCGAGAATCTCGCCGCCATAAACAACGACGGTGTCGCCGGCCACGATGACGGCGTTCGCCCTCGGCCCGACCGCTTCGTAAGCCGCGCGCGCTTTCCGTTCCGCGAGCCGTTCGACGACTTGCTCCGGCGCTAGGTTCTCCTGAACGCGTTCATCGGCGCTGTTGACCGCAAACTCGACCGGCAAGCCGAGCTGTTGAATTAATTCTTTTCGCCGCGGAGAAGCGGACGCTAAGATCAACGTCACCGGATCCACGGTGGCTCTCCCTCCCAATCCAACGCGATGCGGTTCAACATTGCAACCCAAATGGGTTTTCCCTTTTATTTTACCCACGAAACGCGGAAGGACATCGTCGCAAAAAAATAACTGCCATGCATTCTTTCCCAAAACCGTCTTTCGCTCTTCACCGCAAACCGAGGTTTATTCCCGGCGGTTCGTCCTCCTGAATTTGCCGCAGCGGTGTTTTCCGCCCTTCATTATACTCCCATTGCCGGACACCCGAAAGGATGCGATTTTCAAAGTTTCCCGTCTCGACAAACGGCGGGATATATTCATGTGTTCATGCTGTACCCCCATGTTTTCCTTTCAACCGCCTGATTAGGCCGGTTAAGCTGCCGGTAGACCACTCGTCATGCAAACGCATTCAAAAAAATTATATTTTTCGGTCAACAGTCTTTACTTTTTCACACCATTCCATTATACTTTTTATGTAATTATCTGAAAAATTACTATCCCAGTAAAGGAGGCTCATTTATGGACAATCGCGAGCAGTGGGGGAGCCGGGCCGGCTTTTTGTTCGCCGCTATCGGTTCAGCCATCGGGCTCGGAAACATCTGGCGTTTTCCGGCCGTCGCTTACGCGAACGGCGGAGGAGCTTTTTTTATCCCGTATCTCATCGCTTTGTTGACGGCGGGGATCCCCTTGCTCATTTTGGAATTCACGATGGGCCATAAATATCGCGGCTCGGCCCCGCTGACGCTGGCGAGAATTTCTAAGCGCGGAGAATGGCTCGGCTGGTGGCAAGTGCTCGTCTCGTTCTTTATATCTACGTATTATCCCATTATCATCGCCTGGGCCGTCTCCTACACGATTTTTTCGTTCAATCTGAGCTGGGGGAGCAATACCGAAGCGTTTTTCCAAAAGGATTACGCCCAGTTCGCTCTCGTCCATCCCGGGCAAATCGGCGGAATGGCCTGGAAAGTCGTCATCCCGCTTGTCGTCGTTTGGATTGTCGTTTTTGCCATTCTCTTTAAAGGCGTGCAAAAAGGAATTGAACGGGCGAACAAAATTTGTATTCCTTTGCTCGTCGTCTTGTTCACCATCATCGTCATCCGCGCGGTAACGCTCCCGGGCGCCGCGGAAGGCCTCGACGCCTTCTTCAAACCGGATTGGGGCAAAATTGCTTCCGGCAGCGTTTGGGTCGCCGCTTACGGGCAAATCTTTTTCAGTTTGTCCATCGCTTTCGGCATCATGGTGGCGTACGCCAGCTATCTGCCGCGTAAAACCGACATCACGAACAACGCGTTCATCACCGGATTGAGCAACTCGGGATTTGAACTTTTGGCGGGCATCGGGGTGTTCGCCGCCCTCGGTTTCATGGCCCATTCGGCCGGCGTATCCATCAACGATATCGCTCAAGGCGGGCCGAATTTGGTATTTGTCGTCCTGCCCAAGATCATCAACACGCTGCCGGCCTTCCAAAGCGCGTTTGCCGTCTTGTTCTTCTTATCCATCGTTTTTGCCGGTTTGACGTCGCTCATTTCGATCGTCGAAGCCTACGTTTCGGCCGTTCAGGACAAATTCAATATCTCACGCGCCAAAGCGGTCGGCTGGGGCGGGGGCATCGCCGCCGTTCTGTCGGTCTTGTATGCGACGAAAGGCGGGCTTTATTTCCTTGACAACATCGATCATTTCGTCAACGCCTATGGCGTCGCTCTCGCCGGACTCGTTGAAGTCATCCTCGTCGCGTGGGTGTTTCGCAAACTCGGCGAACTGCAAAAACACGCCAACGGCATTTCGGATATGCGTTTGGGCGCATGGTGGACGGTATGTCTCAGCGTCATCACTCCCATCGTGCTCGGCTACATGATGATTGACAGCATCCGCACCGACTTCAAAGCGCCGTACAGCGGTTATTCCGGCAGCTTTCTCGCCTTGGGCGTCGCGATTGCGGTCTTGTCGATCGTCCTCGGTTGGATCATTGCCGGCTTAAAATGGAAGCGAACGCTGGAAGAGCAGAAGGAGGTCAGCTGATATGTCCGGCTCTGCCATTGCCATGATGATCATCGGCATGGCCATCTTGTGGGGTGGACTCGCCTTTAGCATCGCCAACATGGTGCGCCAAACCAAAAAAAGCGAAGAAAAGTAAACGGAAAAGCCGGGGCAAACCCCGGCTTTTTTTTTCGTGCCGCTTCCCGGCACCCGTTTTTCCGCTTTATGCTGATGCGTCCCGTCAGCCTTTGACCGACCCCGCGAGCAATCCTCTGATGAAATATTTGCCCAACAAGATATAGACGAGGAGCGTCGGCAAGGCCGCCAGGAGCGCGCCGGCCATTTGCACGTTCCATTCGACGACCTGGCTGCCGGCCAAGTTTTGCAAAGCGACCATGATCGGCTGTTGCGCCGAGGACGTGATCGTCACCGCAAAAAGAAACTCGTTCCAAATGTTCGTAAACTGCCAGATCGCCACGACGACAAAGCCCGTGATCGACAGCGGCATGATGATGTGCCGGTAAATGCCGACGAACCCGGCGCCGTCGATCTGCGCCGACTCCACGAGGGAATCGGGGATGTTCGCGTAAAAGTTGCGAAACATGAGCGTCGTAATCGGAAGCCCGTAGACGACGTGGACGAGAATCAAGCCCGGAATCGAATTATAGAGCCCGATGTTGCGGATGAATTGCAACAGCGGAATCAAGATGCTCTGATACGGGATGAACATGCCGAACAAAATCGCCGTGAACACCCAATCGGAGCCTTTGAACTTCCATTTGGACAACACATAGCCATTCAGCGATCCGAGCAGCGCCGACAAAAGCGTCGCCGGGACGACGAGATAAATCGTGTTCATAAAGTTCGGCGCCAGTTTGGAAAAGGCTTCGGCATAGCCGGCGAAATCGATGTGGGCGGGCGGTTTCCACATCGTCGCGATCGACACTTCATCGAACGGCTTCAGGCTCGTCACGAGCATGACGTAAACGGGCACGAGAAAGAGGACGCCGAGAATCACCAAGATGAGATAAATCAACGGCCGCGCGAACGCTTTTGCCATTCACGACTCCCCTTTCCGGCTCGAAATCAGGTAAGGGATGATAAAGACCGCGACCATGATGAGCATGATGATCGCAATCGCCGCCCCTTGCGCATAGTCATTGCCGCGGAAGGTCGTCTCGAACATGAAAACCCCCGGCATGTCGGTCACGTAGTTGGCTCCGGGTCCGGTCATCGCATAGATCAAATCAAAGATTTTCAAGGAAATGTGGGCCATGATGATCACGACGCTGTAGGTGATCGGCTTCAGCTGCGGCAAGATGATTTTCCGATAGATTTGAAACTCGCTCGCCCCGTCAATGCGCGCCGCCTCGCGGACGTCTTCAGGAATCGCGCGCAAACCGGCCAAATACATCGCCAACGAAAACCCCGTCATTTGCCAGACGGCGGCAATGACGACGGCGATGAGCGCCACCGGCAATCCGAAATCGATTTGCCCGATATGCCACGACGGGACGATCGACGTGTCGGTATACCACTTCGGGTGAATACCGAAATCTTTCAGCAGAAGGTTAACCCCCGTTTCCGGGTTTAAAATCCAGCGCCAAACGACCCCCGTCACGACAAAAGACAAGGCCATCGGAAACAGAAAAATGTTGCGAAACAACGATTCGGCCTTTAAACGCTGGTCGATGAAGATCGCCAACATTTGGCCGAGCAGCACGACAAGAACGATGAAAAAGACCGAGAAAAACAACGTATTTCTCAAATCCGCCTGGAACCGGAAATTATGGAACAAAGCTTGATAGTTCGCCAAACCGGCGAAAGTGAAATCGGGCAGCAGCGAATGCCAACGGCTGACGGACACATAAGCCGTCCAGCTGATAAACCCGTAGACGAAAATCGCAAGCAAAATGATGGAAGGCAACAAGAATAAAAAGGCCAGCCAGCGATCTTTGCTCAAACCGGCGCGTTTTCTTTTCTTGGTTTTTATTGCCGGCGTCACTTCTGCGGTTTCTAACGCCTCTCGCTCAAGCACGACTTTCCCTCCCTGCATCCACGACAGCCACCGAAGACGTCAAGGCATGTTTGACACAGGAAAAGAGGGAAGTTTCCCTCCCTCTTCCCGTCGGCTGTCATTGTTTCAATTGTGAACTGGCGTCTTTCAGCGCTTGGATAAAGTTATCCACGTTCTTTTGCGTGACGAAGATGTTGACCGCTTGGTTCACTTTCGTGAGAAAGCTTTCCGGCGCCGCCGACCCGTGAGCCAAGCTCGGGGTCAAGCTGTTGGACTTAAAGTCTTCCATCGCTTTTTTGCTGTAATCGTCGTATTTCGAAACATCCGTATCGGTGCGCGCCGGAATCGAGCCTTTTTTCGGATTGAAGGCATCTTGGCCGTCCACGGAGCCGAGTTCGGTCAAGAATTTTTTGACTTGATCCGGTTTGCTGACCCCTTTCGGCAAGCCGAAGGTATCGGTGATGACCATGAACATGCCGTCGGTCTCCGGCGTCACGACCGCGCCGTAGTCTTGATCATATTTCAAGCCTTTGCTCGTGAAGTATCCTTTCGCCCAGTCGCCCATGATGTTCATCGCCGCTTTGCCGTCGGCCACCAGCTGGGTGGCGTCTTGCCAAGCCAACGAGCTGTGATCGGCGTTCACATAGTTCAGCATCTTCTTGAAGATATCCGCCGCTTCTTTTACCGCCGGATCATCAAACGGCACTTCGCCCGTCCACAATTGTCTGTATTTGTCGGGGCCGAGTTTCGCCAGGAGGATGTTTTCAAACACCATCGTCGACTCCCAGACATCTTTGTCGCCGATCGCAAGCGGGGTAATGCCTTTCGCTTTTAACTTATCCGCGACTTTAAAGAAATCATCAAAGGTTTTCGGCGGCTCAAGGCCATTGTCTTCAAAGATCTTTTTGTTGTACCAGAGCACGTTGCCACGGTGAATGTCGACCGGCACCGCATAGATTTTGCCGTTATAGCTGACCATGTCGATCAGGTCTTTCGGGAACTTGCCGTCCCAGCCGTTCTTTTTGTACAGGCTGTCCAATGCCTCCATTTTTCCGGCCTTCACCCAAGTCAGCAATTCGGCGCCGCCGTGGACTTGGAACGTCGAAGGCGGATCGCCGCCTTGCATCCGGGTCGCAAGCACCGCTTTCGCATTGGAACCGGCGCCCCCGGCCACGGCTTCATTTTCAATCTTGATATCGGGATACTTTTTATGGAAATCATCGATGAGCGCCTTTAATCCGTCGGCTTCACCGCCGGCCGTCCACCAGCTGAAAATTTCCAGTTTGCCTTTTTCGCTGGACGATCCGCCGGAGCCGCTTGACTTTGAATTGCTGCATCCCGCTAAAACCGCCGCCAAAACGAGCACGGCAATCGCGAACATGCCAAGCCGTTTGAACATGCATGACCCTCCTTAATGTTATGTAAGCGCTATACTTTCAATATAAAGCGCTTTCAAAATATTGTGGCTGGAGGATGCTTCACTTTTTTGTGCTTTTTCTTCACTTTTTTGCCCCTGTGGTTTGAAGGTAAGAAAAAAACCTGAGGTCATGCGGAGCGTCGCGGCAGGCCGGGCAGAGCCGTCCGGCGGTTTGTGCCGCGGAAAACGGCGTCTTACCGGGAGATGTCATCCCCACGGCTTTTTCGCCGCTGCGTTTTTCGGTACGCGCTCGGCGTTTGGCCGGTCCATTTTTTAAACGCACGGCTGAAATAGTTGGGATCGCGGTAACCCACTTCAAAACACACTTCCTTCAGCGTGCTATCGGTGGTGGCCATCAAGGCCATCGCCCGTTCCATGCGCAGTTTGGTGACGTATTCAATGAAGGTCATGCCGGTGTGTTCTTTAAAAAGTTTGCTGAAATAGTAAGGGCTGAGCCCGACGTGCTGGGAAACTTCTTCCAGCGTGAGCGGAGCCGTAAAGCGAGCTTTGATATATTCCTTGGCCTGAAACAGCAAACCGCCCGCGTCTTCTTTTTGCCAGCGGGCGCTCTCGTTGAGCGCTCGCATGAGGGCCGCCAGGATTTCCTCTCTCAAGCGGTTCAGATCCCCCGCCTCTTCAAAAGCGGGAGGCGGAACGCGCAAATCGATCCCCATTTCCCGAAAGAACCGGACGATGATGACCCACAACTCGCGCAGGCGCTCGCGGACGACGCGGACATCCCCGCCGGTTTCCCGCTCCAGATATCCGAAATAATCGTGAAAGGCGGACACCAATCGGTTGCCGTCCCCGCTTTTTACCGCTGCCATGATGTTCCGTTCCTTTTCGTCCGATTCATCATCCGTCACAGGTTTTTCAAGCGACGGATGATAATATAAGTATTGGCCTCCGTCCTTCGTCCAATGGAGCGCGCGCAGCGCCTCCTGATAAGAACGGTGAAAGCGCTCGGCCGATGCGACCGGCGTGCCGATCCCGACCCTCAAAGGAACGGAAAATGCTTTCCGGTAACGGCGCATCATCTCGTCGACCATCTGGACGGCTTCGGCATGCGGCGAGAGTCCTGGCTTTCCGCCATCGTTGGAGGCGAGCGCGAATATCGGGACTTGGTCGCCGGTCATCGGGCCGACATAGCCGCGGCCCGCCTCTTCGAACCATTGCTTGATCCATCGATAAGCCGCTTTTTTGTCGTCTTGTTGCCCTTGTTCGTCGAACTGGCAGACGATCGCGTAGGCGGAACGGCCGTGCGGATTCAACAGCGCCTCCACGTCATCGACCTCGGCGTCCTGTATATGATCGAGCAGCAAGGCCGCGACCCATTCGGATTGGATGAAGGCGAGCGCTTTCTGGTAAGCGGCTTCCATGCGTTCGCGTTCGATTTCCCTCGCCTTCTCCCGCTTGATCTCTTCAGCGACGCGGCGCACCGTTTCCAATATTTCTTCTTTTGTGCTTGGCTTTAACAAGTACTCCTTCACGCCGACTTTCATCACTTGGCGGGCGTATTCGAACGTGTCGAACGCCGAGACCATGATGAATTTCGTCTTCGGGTTTTCGGCGTGAATCGTTTTGACCGCTTCGATGCCGTCGGTGCCCGGCATCTTGATGTCCATCATAATGATGTCGGGAGAGAGCGTTCGCGCGAGTTGAACCGCTTGGCGGCCGTTCGCCGCTTCGCCGACCACTTTCACGTCCTGGATTCCGTCCGCGATCATCTTCTTCAACGCTTCCCTTTCAATCGCTTCATCATCGGCGATCAGCAGCGTCAACATGACCACCGCCTCCTTTCCTTGTCCCTGCGCGGGCTAAGTTAAACGGCGCGCGACGTTTTCGGCAGCCGCAAGGAAACCGTCGTGCCCTTTCCAGGCGCGGAATCGACCGTGACGATATCCGTGCGGTCGAAAAAAAGCTGAAGCCGCCGTACGACGTTTTTAAAGCCCAGACCGGTCGAATGGCCGCTCGGAGAGGGCGGCGCCTCCCGCGGGTCGGTCTCGTGATCGTCCCATTGCAGCAAACGCCGCACCGTTTCCGCGTCCATGCCGACGCCGTTGTCGGCGATTTCGACCAAAACGGCCTCATCCATGTCCTTGATGCGCAAGCGAATCTCCCCGCCGTTTTCATACGATTCCACGCCGTGGATAAACGCGTTTTCAACAAGCGGCTGTAGCGTTAAATTCGGCATTTTCAAGTCAAGGCACGATTCATCGACGTCCGCGATAAACCGGACCCGGTCGCCGAAGCGGGCTTTCTGCAGGAAAAAGTACTTTTCAATGATTTCCATTTCTTTGCCGAGCGTCGTCGGGCGGTCCAAACGGCTGAGATTGTGGCGCAATAAAGCGCTGATGGCTTCGATGAGCTCGGACGTTTTTTCGGCCCCTTCCAAATACGCGGTCCTGGTGATCGTGTTTAAAACATTGAACAAAAAGTGGGGATGGATTTGGTTTTGCAGGCTCTTTAGCTCCATCTCTTTCAGCAGCCGGTCGAGTTCGGATTTTTTTTGGATCTCTCCGATCAGATTGCGGATATTCTCCCTCATGTCATTAAAGGTATGGGTCAGAAACCTGAACTCGTCCCGCGTCGAAACTTCCACCGGCTTGCCGTCGAATTTCCCTTTGGAAATTTCCCGGGCCGCCGCGCTCAAACGGGCGATCGGGCGGGTGATGCCTCGCGAAATGTAGAGGGCAAAGAGCACGCTCAGGAGGGTGACCGTCACGAACACCGATATGCCCATGGATTGAAAGTACTTGTTTTTCATGTTCATGTTTTCATAGAATTGGTGGTATTGGGTAAGTTCGTCGTTCGTCAAAGTCAAGGTCGTCTGCTGGATGAGATGCAGAATGCTTTCGGCTTCCGCCATATGCTCGGAATACGCGTCAATGTTTTGCTTCTGAAAGGCATCCGAGACGATGCCGCACTCATCAAGGAAACTCGTGATCATGTTTCGGTAATTTTCGACCGTCAGATAGTTTTTCTCGTTTTCAATCTGACCGGAAAGATCTTCTTGAAGCCTTCGGAGCTCAAGGCGCTCGTCAAGATAACGGCGGTAATATTCCGGCGTCCGCTCGACCAAATACGCGTTCAACGTTTGATAGACGGTTTCCGCCTTATGGGAGATTTCGTTGAGCAGATAGAACCGCTGCAAAAGGCGGTCGTATTGATCGATGGACCGCTGCCCGCCGTGATAGAGAAGATAGCTGACGCCGTTCATGACAAGGATCAAGAGAAGGAAAAAGATCATGAGTTTCGTGCGAAAGCGGATCAAGGCATCCGCCTCCCGTTTTCGTCCATCGGGGTCGACTGCAAGTCTTTGGCGGTCACGATGCGGCAAGGCGTGTGTATGATTTTATGAATGCGCTTTCCATTCAAGATGTCCACCATCGTTTCCACGCTTTTGTAGCCCATTTGGTACGGGTCTTGAGCGATGGTGGCATCGATCCAGCCTTTCTGGATGAGCTCCAGCGTTTCCGGGAGCGTATCGAACGCGATGACGTGAATGTCGCCTTTTTTCTTATAGCTTTGAATGACCGCGGTAATGCCCATCCCGTCCAACGCGCTCGTTCCGACAAAGGCATCGATGTCGGGATGTTTGATGAGAACGTCATACGTCTTTTCAGCAGCTTGGATTTTAGTAATATTTGACGGCTCCACGTCGACGATTTGAATGCCGGGATACGATTTCACCGCGTCTTTAAAACCGGCGACCCGGTCGGTCTGATTGCCCGGCTCCAGGCTTCCGGTGATGATGGCGACTTTGGCCTTTCCGCCGGTGACGCGAACCAACGCTTCACCCGCCAGCCGTCCGGCTTCATAATTATCGGTACCGACGTACGCCAGACGGCGGCTGCCGGGGGCGTCGGTATCCACGGTCACGACGGGAATCCCTTTTTGGATGGCTTGGTTGATGATCGGCGTGATCACCGGGCGATTGATCCCCTGCGTAATGATGCCGTCCACCCTTGACGCGATCGCCGCCTCGATCACGTTGACGTGTTCGGCCATATCCCTTTGGACAGGGCCCGAATATTCCACCGCGGCGTTGTACTTTTTGGCGGCATCCTTCGCGCCCTTTTCAATCAGGCGCCAATACGGGTTATCCATTTCTTCCGGCACGAGGACGAAATGGTAGGACGGCCGCTTAAAGTCTGAAGCGGCCGCGGCCGGCGTATCATAATGAAGCGCTTTCAAAAGGAACCAGACGGACAGCGTCAAAAAAACGAGACACGCCGCCGTCAAAGCGGTGAGAAACAGGAAGCGAAGCTTGTGGTTCATGGATCCCCTCCGACGCCAAGAAAACCTTTCCGGATTTCCGCGCTTACCGGTCGACCGGCCCGAATTTATCGTTGATTTTCGCCTCATAACGGCGGAACGCCTTGGATTTTTCCCAATTTTTGTCCTCGGCCAGCCGTTGGAAGCGCAGCCGTTTTTCGTTCAGCTTCCGCTCCAACCTTTGTTTTTCTTCGGGATCGGTACAGCATCGGATCAAATCTTGCAAAGTCCGAATTTCTTTATCCAATGATTTATCATCGTCGATGAAACCGGCGTTTTTCAACACTTTATAAGCCATTCTCAGATCCTCCGGCACGGAAGAGAGGTCTTCCAGCTGCAACGGTTGGCCCATTCCCGGCAAATGATCGAATTCCCCATTCTTTATTGCCGTCCGGATTTTATCCTCGGCGACCAAGGCAAAGATATCCATCGCTTTCGCCCTCCTAGAAAGTAATCAACGAACGTTCATCCATTCCGCTTTTCCCGCGTGCCGGATTCGTAAAAACGCATGGGCCGGAAGCGCCCGGGCGATGAAACCCTTTTTATTCATCATATCACGGCATGGGAGCAATGTTGACGGAAAACCTCGCCTTCACGGCGTTCGCCCGATCACAGGCGACAACGCGGACGTTTCCGCCGACCGTAAGAGCCGTCTCGCCTCCGCAAGGAACGTTTGGGTGCCGACGACCAAGATGAGTTCCGGCGCGAGGGCGCGCGCCCGTTCCAGCGCTTTATACAAGGGTTTGACGCTCTCGGCGGAGGCGCCGCATCTTGCGGCGGCCGCCAACGCATCCGGCGGAAAAGCTTTATGCGAACGCTCCGGTTCCGTGACGATGAGGGTGCGTGAGAAACGGGCGCAGACGGCATAGACGCCTTCGTAATCTTTGTCCCGCGAAACGCCGGCCACGGTCACGACGTCCTTCACGCCCATCGCGCGGATCACTTCTTCGACGTATTCGGCGGAACGGCGGTGGATCGCTCCGTCCAACAGCACCGCCGGATCAACGCCGATGAGCTCGCAGCGCCCCGGCCACTCAATGTCTTTCATGACGCGCCGAACGGTCGCCGCCTCCAGCGCCCGTCCTTCCACCGCCTCGCACGTCTTGATCGCCACCGCGGCATTGTCGGCCTGAAACGAACCGAGCAGGGCAAGATCAAGGGATCCGTAGCGGCGTTGGTCCGTCCAGACTTTAAAGTGGGTGCCCCGGCGGTCCATGCGAACGTCGACGGCTTGCATCGCTTGGCCGAACGCAAAGACGCGGGCGTTCTTTTCCGACAATCGGCCGCGCAAAAAGCGCATCACCTCGGCATCATGCTGCCTCCCGATGATGACCGCTTCGGTCGCCGCCTTGACGATTCCGATTTTATGCACCGCGACGTCCATGATCGTTTTGCCGAGCGGGCCGAGATGTTCGGCCATGATCGGCGTGAGAACGGCCCAGCGGTTGTCCAGCACGTTCGCCTCGTCATAACGGCCCCCGCGCCCGCATTCGATGACGTTGATGTCCGTGTTTTCCGCTTTAAAATGGATCAACGCGGCGGCGAGGGCAATGCCGATCGGCCCCAAATATTTGTGGGGCGGCAGTTCCGATGCGATCGCGGTGACCGCGCTTTCGATGCCGCTCATGATTTCCACGAACCGCTCATCGGAAATCGGACGGCCGTTCACGCGAATCCGCTCCGTAAAGTCCAAGAGATGGGGCGAGGTGAACAAACCGACCTTGTGGCCGCACGCGGCGAGAAGCGCGGCGATCATCCGGGCCGTCGACCCCTTGCCCTTGCTGCCCGTGACCAATATGAATCGGCCGCCTTCATCCGGACGGCCGATCCTCTCGAGCAAACGGCGCGTGAGGCCGATGTCGCGCGTCAACGAATCGTCGCCCTTCGGCAGAAAATCCCTTGCCCTTAAGTACGAGCGATAGATTAAATCTTCCGCTTCTTTTTTCGTCTTCACGCTCATCGGCTGGCCACCTTCTCGCGACGTTCGGCGAAAAAGCGTGCGCGCACGGCGCCGACCAAATAGAGAGACCCCGTCACCAAAAGCCCTTCTCCCGATTTGATGCGGCGGAGGGCATCCGTCCAAGCGTCCTCCAGCTCCTCATGATAGGTGTATGAAAGGCCGCATGTCCGAAAAGCCGCTTCCACTTCCGTTCTGGCAACGCGGCGCGCGGCGAACGGTGAAGGAACGACGACATAATGGGCAGCCGGAAGCGCGAGCGCTTCCAACATGTCCGCCGGATTTTTTCCGGAAACAAAAGACGTCAGCACGACCGCCGGATGAAAACCGACGGCGTGCAAACTTTCTTTCAACGCCTTTAATTCCAGCGGATTGTGGGCGCCGTCCAAGATGACGGGAACCCCCTCCCATTGGCGCTCCTCCATCCGGCCGGGAAAATCGACGCGGGCCAGCCCCCGCACCATATCCCGTTCGCAAATGGCAAAGCCCGCCTCGGAAAGGCATTCGATGATCCTCAAAGCGTTGGCCGCGTTTTGCCGCTGATGCTTGCCTTTAAGCCCGAGCCGAAGGCCCCGCAACGCGATGTTTCCTCCGGTGTACGTCAATCCGGCCGGACCGCTCGCCATGGCATAATCGCGGTCAATGAAAAGAAAACGCGCTTTTGACCGGGCTTCGAGCGTTTGCAAATACCGGCGCGCGCTTTCATTGCGCATGCCGCAGACGGCCCATTTCGTCTCCGGTTTGATGATCGCGCTTTTATCCGAGGTGATGGCTTCGATGGTGTCTCCGAGCAATTTGGTATGGTCGAGCGTGATTTCGGTCAAGCAGGCGACGAGCGGTTCAAAAATGTTGGAGGGATCGCTCGCTCCGCCGGCGCCGTTTTCGTAAACGATCAGCCGCACTCTTTTTCTCTTGAACCACAAAAACGCGATCAAGGTCATCAAGTGTTTATGGCCCGCATCCCGCATGTCCGCTTCCGATGCGATCTCCGCAATCTCGCTCACGATGGCCGCCAACTCATCTGGAGAGATCATTTTTCCATCCACGGCAAAGCGTTCCTCATACCTGGAGAGATGCGGTCCGGTGAACAAACCGTGGGCGATGCCCGCTTCTCGTAAAACGGACGAAACAAAGGCCGCCGTCGAGCCCTTGCCGCACGACCCGGTGATCTGCACGATGTCAAACGCGCGGTGATCGATGCCAAAGCGCTGCAACAGGGCCTCCATGACTTGCAAATGCCGCCCGTTTTCGCGCGGCGCTTTCCTTTTTTGGAACGTTTCGATATAGTTTAAACACGCTGCGTAGTCCAAGGCGTAGGCTCCTTTTTCGTCCGGTTGCTTCAATTATAGAATTATCGTAGCCGACTCCTCGCATTCGCGCAACTTTCAAACATAGAAAACGCGGCGTCCCATCGCCTGCGGTTCCGGGCGCCATGTTACAAAAACGGTCTTTCTGCGGCACCGGCTTCGCCCCCATCTTTTAAACGCGGTCCGAACACCGGCGGGGCTTTCAAAGCCCGGCGTTCACCGCTCGCAACCGCTGCGGACGGCACGAAAAACGGACAGCCACGCCGCTGCCCGAACATCCGTTGGAAAATCACAGCATCTAAAACGCCTCTTCGTTTATGGGGTCCCGTCCCCTACCGGTACAGCGCTTCTTTCATCATCCGCTTGGCCTTGATATAGGCCAATGCCTCCGTGATTTCTTCCTCCGTCACTTCTTCTCCGTCCAGCATGACGGAAACCCTTTTGATCTCCTCTTCGATCGGGCGCTCTTCGATGCGTTCCCCATTGGCCCCGACCGCTTCGCGCCCCATGAGATAATCCATGGAAACGCCAAAGTATTCGGCATATTTCATCAATTGACTCACGGTCGGTTCCTTCTTGCCCATCTCAAATCCCCAAATGACCGTTTTCAACAACTTCAGCTCATCGGACAACTGGTCAGCCGTCAGTCCGCGTTCCTCGCGCAACTTCTTCAGCCTTTGTCCCAGCGTCATCACCAACACCGCCCTTTTAAAATCATTTTTTCTTGGGAATTTTCTCTCTCTTTCATTATATCAAAATTGAGACGGAGGTGTGAATCCTTTTTCAAAAAAGATTGCTACAATTCGGACTCGGTTCATTCGAACCATCACAAAGGGCGATGCAGCTTTTTCCGGGACGGCATGCGGAGCGAAAACAGGACGATGAGCAAGCTCACCAGCATGCAGACGAACGCCGCCGTGTGCAGATGGGCGGTTTCTATGTGGCGGTTAAACAAAATGCCGAGCAGACTCGACGACAAAATCGACCCGAGAAACCGGCACGTTTGGAACAACCCCGACGCCGCCCCCGTTTCTTCCGGACGGACGAATTCATACAAGGCGGTTTGGATGGAAATGTTGTTAAAACCGTTGCTGATGCCAAGCACCGACATGACGGCCACCAGCCAAACAAGCGCGGAAGTTTCATGAATGGTCAACAACAGCCACGTCCCGGCAAGCGCCGTCAGGGCCCCGGCCAAGAGCGGCGGTTTCGAACCGGAGCGGTCGATCCAGCGCCCGGCCAGCGGAGCGATGATCACGCCATAGCCCGCGATCGAAAGCATGAGCAAGCCGGTTTCCCGTTCGCTGTAGCCGCACACCTGCTGAAGGAACGTCGGCATGCCGAAAAACAATGTGTAGAAAACGACATTGACGGCTATAAAGTGCAAATACACCATCGTCGCGTTCACGTTGCTTTTTAAGGCGGCCAGATCAATAAAAGGCTCGCGGCGGTTCCGCTCATAAAACGTGAAGCAAACGAGCGCGACCGCAAAGACAAGCCCCGCTCCCCAGCGAACCGCCTCTCCAAGCGACAGCAAAAATAAAAGCAAAGCGATGATGGCGGCGACAAAAAGGGCGATGCCTCCGAAGTCGATGCGTCCGAACTCGATCTTTCCTTTTCCCGTATCCGGGAGAATGAAAACGGCCAAGGCAAACGCCGCGACAATAAACGGCAAGTTCACCAGAAAGATCGCTTGCCAATCCCAATATTCAATGAGAAAACCGCCGATCGACGGTCCAAAGGCGGCGGAAACGGAGGAAAAAACGGCGAGGACGGACAGCGCCCGCGCTTGTCCTTCCGTAATCGCCGCGCGCACGATCGACATGCCGCTCGGGAACAGCGTGGAACTGCCGATCGCTTGCAGCGCCCGAAACGCGACGAGCGTCCAAAAATTCGGGGCGAACGGCGCGAGCGCCGATGCCCCGGCGACCAGGACGAGCCCGACCAAAAACAGCCGCTTTGCGCCAAACATGTCGCTTAATTTTCCCATCACCGGCTGGGCCGACGCGCTGGCCAAGTAAAACGCCGATATCAGCCAGGAGGCATCGGCGAAGGTCAGCCGGTATTCCTGTTCGAGCCGCGTCAAAGCCACGGCGATCATCGAAGAGTTCAAGGGGTTAAGAAGCGTGCCGAGCCCGACCGTCAGCACGAGTAGCCAAGATCTTCTGTAGGTTTCCGGCATGAGTGGGTCACCTGATTTTTTATAAGATTTTCAATAACTATATCATATACAAAAATAAACCCGGACGAGACGAAAAACGCCCCGTCCGGCAGCGCGCGGGAAACCGGCGGTTCGCCCGCTTTCGGCGCTTCCGCAAAAGGAACGAGGGGTGCCGCCGGCCCCTTCACCGGCTTGATTTAAGGCGCGCCGTTATTCCATTTTAAGGTAGTGATTCTGGATCTCCGTTTTGATCAGCGGAACGTGGTTGGAAACCTGGCGTAGTTTATATCCGACATAAAGCGGTGACGTCGCAAATCTCGGGACGATTTTCGCGATGATCTTTTCCGACCATCGGTAGAAGAACAGATTATAGCTCGATGTGCCGCCGTGATAATGGTGAAGCGTATAGTGCGCGGCGATTTGAATCAGCCGCGCCGCCCGGTCGATGGCCTCTAGATCTTCAAGAATGACGTTGAATTCCGTCATGCCGATCATCGGCCGGGTCGATACATTAAACGCCACGCCGTTTTCGCGATGGATCGTTTCGCCTTCAAAATATTCATCCCGCAAATTCTCGCGATAATCGATCGTTTTTAGCCCGATGATTTGCATGTGGGGGTGGCGGATCGAACCGCCGGACAGCGGTCCGTGGTTTTTAAAAAACAACGCGGAGCGGAAGGCGGCGTTGTTTTCCATTTCCATCCATTTCTCGACGCCGAAGCGTATCAATTGGTAGAGATGCGGCGGCGGATATTCGGACAGCTCCGACTGGCATTCGTCCGTTTCAATGAGGACCGTCTGATAGGCGTCTTGTAAAACCGGATATTTGTTTTCCACTAGCATCATAGAACCGCGCACTTCTAAAATGCGCGCCAGTTCCTCCGGTCTGCAGAACGGGCAAGGGCTGTTGCGGTGGATGCTGTTCGGCTTTTGTTTGGCGATCGCCTGGTCAAACAATAAAATCGAGTCTTGCATTTTTAACCACCCGATTCATCGTCTGGAAAATGCGAAACCCAGCGCAAGAATTTAAGCCGGTTGTCATGCGATCGGCGCACGTCACTCTGTCTTCCGGCTTTCGAACATCTTCACCGGCCTTGTCTAAACGATCAAAACGCTCTGGACCGCTGCTTTTTCGGCAAACTCTCTCAAATCCATCATATAACAACATTCAGGGATGTCCAAGGCAAATGGGATGAAAAGGGCTTGCGGCCGATCATGGGAGCGTCTGCGCTCTCCCTTTGGAGAGGGGGCGCGGGGATGTCCGTCTCGTTCCGCCGGTTTGTACGGGAAACAGACACCCCGCTTTTTCGTCTGCGCACATGGCGACGATCGGTTTGTTACGACGTCAAAAGATTGCGGATGACCGAATCCTCTACGGTAATAGGGTGGACGGGCACGCGGGACACATCGACGTTCCCGATGAGCTCGCGGGCGCGGACGGGCTCGGGACGGTCGAGCCATCCATACAGATAGACCAGCGTGCCGACCACCGCCTCCGGCTTGACCCCGGCCTTGCGCAAGTTGGAAAGTCCGATCATCGATCCATGCCGCTTCGCCAAGCGCTTGCCGTCGGGTCCAAATAAAAGCGGAACATGGGCGAATTGCGGAATCGGCAGGCCGAGCGCTTCATACAACAAAATTTGGCGCGGCGTCGAATCCAGTAAATCGGAACCCCGGACAACTTGCGTGACGCCCATCGCCCCATCGTCGACGACGACCGCCAATTGATAGCTCATGATGCCGTCGGCGCGCTTGACGACGAAGTCGCCGCCAAAGCCGGGCGGAAACGATTGCTCGCCCATGATCAAATCGCGAAAAGCAATCGTCCGCTCGGGCAAACGGAAGCGGAAGGACGGCGTTTTGACGCGCGCTTTTGCCGCCCGCTCCGCTTCGCTCAACTCCCGGCAAAAACCGGGATAGACGGGGCCTTCCGATGCCCGGCCGTGCGGGGCGCTCGCGAGCTGCAGCAAATCCTTTCGGCTGCAAAAGCACGGATAGAGCCAACCCGCCCGTTCCAAACGGCGAAAAGCGTCCTCGTACCACTCGCGCCGTTCACTTTGGTTGTAAGGGCCATAAGGGCCACCGACATCGGGCCCTTCGTCCCAGTCGAGCCCGAGCCATTGCAAATCCTCAAGAATGCCCGCCGCATATTGCGGCTTCGAGCGCGGTCCGTCGAGGTCTTCCATCCTTAAAATAAACGCGCCGCCTTCATTCCGTACCGCCAGCCACGCGAGGAGCGCGGTGCCGGCGTTGCCGATGTGCATGGCGCCCGAGGGCGTCGGGGCGAATCGTCCGCGCAACATAAACCATCACCGCCTCATCTAGCTGCCGCATCCCATCCATCTTCACAAATCCTATAGACTTCGCACGTTCGGACTTGCCGAATTCGGCCATGGACGGATTTACGCTTTTTCGGCAACGAGGGTAAATTGTTTCGGAATCCCGATGTCGTCGATCTTGATGTTCGGCGCCTCGTCCAAGCGGCGAACGATCAAGCCCGCTTCGACAAAAGCCGTCACGATCTCGCCGAGCGTCCATCTTCTTTCATAGACCTTCGGGGGATCGCCATCGCGGCGGGCGTACTTGCTGAAAGCGACGTCGACGGGCAACAGGGTTTTATCAAAGTAATTCCCGGTCACTTTATGCTTTTTTCCCTTGGATGTAATCAACTTCGTCGACACCGGATGAAAGTCTTGCAAAACCAATCTTCCGCCGCTTTTCAACAAACCGACGACGACTTCGGCCAATCGTTCCAAGTCAACAAAATAGTGAAGAATGCCGAGCTCCATGACGGCGAGATCATACGATCCGTCGATTTCTTCTTTCGGAAGATCCAGCACATCCGACACGATATAACGAAGAGGGACGCCCGCCGCTTCGGCCACCTCTTCGGCGTAGCGCGCGTTTTCCCGCGACAGATCGATGACCGTGGCGTCCGCGCCGAGCAACCCCATGGCAATCGCCTTGGTGCCGTGGGAACCGAGGAGATTCACGACTCTTTTGCCCGCGAGATCGCCCAAATACCCCCGGATGGAATGGAGGCGGCCGTCCGGATCGCGGCGGATTTTGTCCGCCCACTCCGCAGGCGGCCCGAACCGGCGGACCCACGCGTCATAAGCCCCGTCGTTCCAGGCGGCATCGGTCCGTTCCGTGTTCGTCTTTTGCAGTTGGGAAAGGTGCCGTTTGATCGCCGCGCGCAGAGGATCCCCTTTCTCCAACACCCGGAGATAATAGTCCAGCGCTTTCACCCAAACCGTCCGGCCGCCCAACACGACAGGGATGCGGTCGGGATCGGTCGCCACGACCGTATTATAAACGCAGGCGATCTCCATGTTCGTCCCGTGGATGGATAAACGGAAGGCGTCGCGGCGGCCGCCGCGTTCGATGCCGCCCGCCTCGAAATCTTCAAAAAGCGCGTGCGCTTTTAAAAAGACATCCCACTGAACGTCGATCTCTATCAAGTCGGCGGAGACGTCGATGCCTTGCGCGCGGAGACTGGCGGCGCCCATCACCGTATAGGCGATGCGGGCTTCTTCCAACCGCGCTACCGCTTCGGCGAGCGCCGCATGGAACGGATGATGACGGTTCAACCTTCTTCAACCCCTGCTGTCATGAATTCATTGTCGTGTGTCCTTTTCCCCTTTCCGCGTTTCAGAACATGCCTCAACGCGTTAAACCGCAACGTGGCGAACAGGGGATCGTTTGCTTCACCGCCACTTTGGCGATGAACAGCCGAAAAATCAAAACCATTGCGAGGCATCGTTCAAAACCGGTTCGGCGGCCCAGCCGGCCCGATATCTCGAGAACGCGGCCACCCGCCAACGATTCGGCACTCATCGGCCGAACCGACGCGGCTGAAAACGCGCCCGGCCGCACCCGCTAAAAGGAAGCCTTACTCATCCGCCGGGAAGAGGATGCCGTTTTGCTTGCGGGCGGTTTCCGTAATCGTCAGCACCGTCCGGCTCAACGCTTTCAGCGCTTCGTACCCGTTTTGATCCGCCGATTCGATGATGCGCGCAAATGCTTCCGCTTCGTACACCATATCTTGCTCGTGTTGCTCGACATGAAAAGCTTCCGTTTTTCCGGTCTTTCTTTCCTTTAAGGTGAGCGTTGAGATCGGCGCGACTTTATCGAACGCAATCGTGCCGTCTTCCCCATGAATTTCGCACGCGAGCCCGGCATCGGCGATTTTCGAACATAAAACGGTGACCACAAACCCGTCGTAGTCCAGAACGAGCGTGCCGCCGCCGTCCACGCCGCCCCTGAGCAAAATCGGATGGTAGGAAACCTTTTTCGGTTCACCGAACAGGGCGACGGCAAGATAAGCGGGATAAACGCCGAGATCGACGAGCGCGCCGCCCGAAAACTTGCGGGTGAACACGTTCGGCTCCTCGCCGTTTTTGAACGCATCATAACGGGAGGAATATTGCATCAAATGAAAAACGGCGCCGCGCACGGTCCCGATGTCCTTGATCCGGTTTTTCAACCGCTTGAAATTCGGCGCGTGGATGTTCCGGATCGCTTCGAACAAATAAACGCCGTTTGCCTCCGCGCTGGCAAAAGCGGCCTCCCACTCCTTCGTATTTGAAAAAATCGGCTTTTCACAAATGACGTGTTTGCCGTTTTCCAAAAACAATTTGGCGTGCGCGTAATGCAAGGCGTTGGGGGACGCGATGTAGACGACATCGATGTCCGGCGCCTTGGCCATTTCTTCAATGTTATCGTACGCGTTTGGCGCCCCGAAGCGGTCGGCGAAGGCGCGCGCTTTCTCCAAGGACCGGGAATACACGCTATGTAAAGTAAATTTCCCGCTTAAATGTGCCGCTTCGATGAAACTGGCCGTGATCCAATTGGTGCCAACTGTTCCGAGACGCATGGCCGATCTCTCCTTTTTCTCTTTTATCGTCGCTGTTCCAGCCGCCGTTTCGTCCGCCGCATCTTCCAGCTCGACGGCTCGCCCCTTTTGGCCGGACGGCTTCTTGCTTGAAAAGGATCCTTATTTATTTTAACACGAAAATCCACCCCACCGATTTATGTAATAAAAAATAACAAAAATAACGGGGTACCCGAAAAATTTTTATTTTTATGATTGCATACGCACCAAAAACAGACTATATTATTACATATAATGTTATATTTTATTACATGATGGGGGATGAAAATGGACGTCAAGGACTTAGCTTCCCAAATGGATGCGCTTTGGGTGATGGTGGCCGCGATTCTGGTCATTTCGATGCAGGCCGGCTTTGCCTTGCTGGAATCGGGCTCGGTGCGGATGAAAAACGCCAGCCACGTCGCGGCCAAACAAGTGCTCAGCTTCGCCATTGCGACGATCGCTTTCTGGGCGTTCGGCTTCGCGATTACTTTTGGCGAAGGAAACCGGATGTTCGGCACCTCGGGCTGGTTCGTGGAAAGCGCAGACGCGTTCCGTTCACTCGATTGGGCGCACGTCCCTTTATCTTTAAAATTTTTATTCCAATTGGCTTTCGCCGCCGTTTCGCTGGCCATCGCCTGGGGCGGTTTTGCCGAACGCGCCAAACTTTCCGTCTACATCACCTTCGGGTTTCTCTTCACCGTTTTGATCTATCCGGTCATCGGCCATTGGGTGTGGGGCGGCGGTTGGCTCGCGTCTTTAGGCATGCAGGACTTCGCCGGCTCCACCGTCGTCCATTTGCAAGGAGCGATCGCTGCGCTGATCGCCACGTTGCTGTTGGGGCCGAGAATCGGCAAATTCAACGAGAATAAGACTCCCAACAAGATTCCCGGTCATAACCAAGTTTACACCGTGCTCGGCGGATTCATTCTCTGGTTTGGGTGGTTCGGTTTCAACGCCGGCAGCACAATGGGGACGGCGGACGGGTTTTTCGGGTTCGTCGCCATGACAACCAATCTGGCGGCGGCGGCCGGCGCACTTGGGGCCTTGCTGGCCGCGAAATGGTTCACCGGCGTCGCCGACGTCCCCGCCATGGTCAACGGCATTCTCGCCGCGCTCGTCGCCATCACCGCCTCGTGCGCCTACGTCGAAACCTGGGCCGCCGTGCTCATCGGTTTGATCGCCGGAGCCGTCACCTTTTGGACGTCCGTCTATTTTGAGAAAAAAGGCGTCGACGATCCGCTCAACGCCTTCTCCGTTCACGGCATCGCCGGCATCCTCGGCACGCTGTCCACGGGCTTCTTCGCCTCGCCGCGTTTGGTCGAGCAAAACGGCATCGGCAAGCCGGGATTGTTTTACGGCGGCGGCTTCCACCAACTGGGGATCCAATTGATCGGCGTGCTAGGAGCAGCGATTTACGTCGCCGTCGTTTCGTTCATCATTCTGTACATTTTAAAGAAAACGATCGGGCTGCGCGTCACCCGCGAAGAAGAGCTGAACGGATTGGACATCAGCGAGCACGGCGAATACGGATATCCTGAGCATCTCCGCCTCAAACCTTGGAGAGAAGCCAAATAAGCGAAGCCGGAAACCGCCCCGGCTTTTTTCTTTTGGCGAAACCGGTCCGATCGATCCGACTATTAATGTTCATCTCCATTCCGGAAGTGTCCGCCCGTGACGGAACCGATGCCTGGGCCGATCATGGTGGGGAAACGGCGGACCGGTAAACAATTGGTAAACAATTTAAGAAAAATCACGGCATCCGCCTGTTTACCGTCGCGGCATGAACGACACGGAATGCGTGCCTCGTTCCCTTCAAGTTCAATCATTTGAAAGAACGAACCGCGATTCCCTATAATGAATAAACGGAATAAATCGCAATTTTCCCATTAAACGCGCAGAACGGAACGCCGGGTTTCCGCATCGGCCGTTCCACGGCTTTCGGCGGCCGTCTCCATTTTATGCGGCACCATCTCTATAAAGGAGTGAGCGGAGTTGGAATTTGTGAAGATCACAGGCACGGATATCACCGCCTCGCGCATCGGCCTCGGAACATGGGCCATCGGCGGTTGGATGTGGGGCGGAACCGACGAAAGGCAGTCGATCCTCACCATTCATGCGGCGTTGGATAAGGGGATCAACCTCATCGACACGGCCCCGGCATACGGCCAGGGAAGATCCGAAGAAATCGTCGGCAAAGCCCTTAAAGAATACGGCCGGCGCGACGAGATCGTCATCGCCACGAAAACAGGTCTTGACTGGGTCGGTGAAACCGTCTTCCGCAACGGCACGAAAGCCAGAATAAAAAAAGAAGCCGAGGATTCCCTGAAGCGGCTCCAGACCGATTACATCGACATCTACCAAGTGCATTGGCCGGATCCTTTAACCCCGATCGAGGAAACGGCCGAAGCGATGCACGAGCTGTACAAAGAAGGAAAAATCCGGGCGATCGGCGTCAGCAATTTCTCCCCGGAACAAATGGAACGCTTTAAAACCGCGGCGCCGCTGCATACGGTGCAGCCGCCCTACAACCTGTTCGAACGCGGCATTGAAAAAGACATTTTGCCGTACTGCCAGCGGCACGGTCTCACAACGCTCCTTTACGGCAGCCTTTGCCGCGGATTGTTGACCGGCAAAATGAGCAAGGAGCGCGTGTTCACGGGCGACGACTTGCGCAACACGGATCCGAAATTCCAAGAACCCCGTTACAGCCAATATTTGGACGCCGTGGCCGGTTTGGAAAAACTGGCCAAAGAGCGGTTCGGCAAATCCGTTTTGGCGCTCGCCGTCCGCTGGGTCTTGGACCAACCGGGCGCCAGCATCGCGCTGTGGGGCGCGCGCCGTCCCGATCAAGTCGAACCCGTGAACGATCTCTTCGATTTTACATTGGATGAACAAACGAAAAAGGACATCGACGCCATCATCGCCACCCATGTCAAAGATCCGGCCGGCCCCGAATTCATGGCGCCCCCGGACCGCGAACAAGTGTCTGATCTGCTCAAAACCAAACAAGAATGAACGCCTCACTCCTCATCTATTAAAAAGGGGCTGGCCAACTTCGACGGCCCGCCATCCCTCGGATTCCCGCCCATGGCGGGCTTTTTTTCGTATGATTGGACATTGCACAGCCCGCTTCGCCCCTATCCTTGATGCCGGAGAGCTTAATCCATTTCCGCAAGCGGAGGCGCAGCGCCCTGTCTTTTCGGCTCGCCACCCCGCGCCCCGGCCGGAATATTTTTTCCATCGGGAGAACGCGAACGCGCGCGGCATTCAGACCACGCGCGTTCGTTTCGACGGGTTTCTTTTTAATTCTCCGACTGAAACGGAGAGAGAAACGCTTCGGGAATGGGCGTTTCAAAGCGGAGCGTTTCGCCGGTTGTCGGATGTTTAAAAGCCAGGACGCGGGCGTGCAGGCCGAGGCGCCCGATCGCCTTGGACGTCGCGCCGTATTTTTTGTCGCCGACGACCGGATGTCCGATGTCCTTCATGTGGACGCGGATTTGGTTTTTCCGTCCGGTTTCGAGGCGCACGTCCAAAAGGGAAAAGGAACGGTTGACGCGGATGACCTTGTAATGCGTCACCGCTTTTTTACCATCGCCCGGCCGGTTGCTGGAATACATGAGATGGGTTTTGCTCTCCTTCAACCATGACGTAATCGTTCCGGAAGGTTTTTTCACTTCCCCTTCAACGAGGGCGACATACCGGCGCTCAAAGACGAGCGCCTTCCACTCATTTTGCAGGCGTTCCTTGACGTCGGCCTTTTTGGCAAACACCAACACTCCGGACGTATCGCGGTCGAGGCGGTGGACGATAAAGATGCGCCGGTCCGGATGGCCCTTTTGGACGTACGCCATCAGCTGCCGATACGCGGTCCGCTCTTTTTCTTTGTCCGATGCGATCGTCAATAGCCCGCTCGCCTTGTCGACGACGATGAGGTCATCGTCTTCATAAAGAATCCGGAGCCCGTATAACTTCATGAATCCCTTCGGCTTCCCTTGGAGGATCCGCACGATCTGCCCCGGTTCGAGCGGATGATCGTGCCGCGTCACGACCCGGTCGTCGACGGTCACTTGCCCGCGGGCCAGCATAGCCTTGACGGCATTCCTGCCCCGCTTTGGAAAAAGGGTGCGGAGAAAGGGGAGCAACTGAGCCGGTTCCTGGATGGTCACTTCGATATTTTTTTCCGTTCGCGTTTTCGATCGATTGTGCGTCACGCTGATTTTCCTTTCGGTCGTCATGATTTTTGATGGCTTTGTTCCTTCCAATAGGCCCTGACATTTTGTACCTGTCGGGCGGGGCGCGTCCGCTGCCGCCCCTGCCTCCCGTCTAACATTTTACTCCCATTCGCCAACGAAAATAAACGGCGGGCGAAGCCGGCATTCATCCGCATGAATGACACCGCGCTGTCACGAACAACGCCGCCTTTATACGCACTTTCCCGTTGTCCTTTCCGCCAGGATTCGGCCCGGCGCGCCCATCCGGGATCCGCTCCGGGATGCCTAAATTTTTCTATCATGCTATTGTTGTCCATCTATAAATCCATTAAAATCAAATCACATAAATTCAAAATCTTTCACGGGGGCATGGTGAAATGGCTTGAAAAAAATCGTCCTTCTCGCAATCTCCTTGATGCTTGTTCTCGGTCTATGGCCGCTGCCTCCCGCCGACGCGGCATCCGAACCGGTCGTGCAGGTCAAATTAATAAACTATTTGGGATCGCCGAAGTCGGTGACGTTAAAAGCGACCGGCCGTTACAGCACCGACCTTAACCATATCAAACTGGAACCGAACCATCCCTATCAACTCAAGGCGGAAAACGGCCGTCTCGCTTTATATGACGGCTCCAAACGATTAGGCACCGCCGCAGCGCTGGCGGCGGCCCCCGATGCGAACGGCAGCGTCCTTTCCATCAATGACCGGCCTTATCCGGGCAGCTTTTACTTTGCCGTTGAAAACGGATCGATCGTTCGCCCGACCAACCTCGTCAACATCGAAGATTACTTGAAAGGCGTCGTCCCGTCGGAAATGCCGAACTATTGGCCGCTCGAAGCGCTCAAGGCGCAAGCCGTCGCCGCCCGGACTTATGTATGGAGCTACATCGGCAAAACCATTGACGATACGATCAACTATCAAGTGTACGGCGGGTACAACGAGTATGCGAATACCAAAAAAGCCGTGGAAAGCACGGCCGGTCAAGTTTTAAAATACAACGGACAGCTTATCAGTGCGGTCTTTTCCGCCAGCAACGGCGGCATGACCGAATCCAACGCCAACGCCTGGGGCACCGCTCCCCTCCCCTATTTGCCGGCCAAACCTGATCCTTATGACCCGAAACAAACGTGGAGTTTTACGATCCACAAACGGCAAATCGACCTCGCAAAAAAAGATTTGGCGAAACCGGAGTTATGGTGGGATGGAGCGAAGGAAACGGACGCCTCAATCATGGCCAATATCAAAAACTGGATGAAGTCCAACGGTTACAAGGATAAAGAGATCAAAATCACCGGCATCCCCGTTTTCTCTTTATATCAAAAGACTTCGGGCAAACGGGTGACGCGGGGCGACATCACCGTCGAGTTTTTGATCAAAGACCAGCGCGATAAAAACGGAAAGTTGATCCCGCAAAAACTCGCATTCCAGAACGTCCCCGCTTCACGGATCCGGGCGATGGTCGGCCTCAGCGTGATGCCGAGTTATTTGATCACCTCTATTGATACAGCAGCGGATCGCTTCGTTGTGCATGGCGCGGGCTACGGCCACGGCGTCGGGATGAGCCAATGGGGCGCCCATAATATGGCTGAAGCCGGAAAATCCTATAAAGATATTCTCAAATTCTATTATGAAGGCACCGCTTTGGTGAAAGCCTACGATCCGGACCCGAGCAACGGAACGGGAACCGGCGCGAAACCGCCGGCAAAAGACACGAAACCGCCCGTTATCCGGGATGTCGGCGCCCGGTTGGACGCCAAGGCCAATAAAGTGAAGTTATCCTTCACCATCAGCGAGAATGCCGCCGTGACCGTTTATGCCAAAGACAAATCCGGAAAAATCTTGCGCTACCTGTTAAACAACGCTTCCAAAAAGGCCGGAAAACAAACCGCCGTTTGGGATGTCACCAAGGTGAATAACGGGCGCTATACCTTTGGCATCATCGCGGTCGATCCAGGCAAGAACCGCGCTTCCGTTTTGTTGTCTTATACTTTGAACAAACCGAAACCCGCTCCGAAACTGAAAACCGGAACGGTAAACGCGACGCGCCTCAACGTCCGCTCGGCGCCATCAACCCAAGCGAAAATCATCGGGGTGTTGAAAAAGAAACAACGGGTTTCCATTTACCGCAAAACCGGATCGTGGTACGAAATAAAATTTGGCGCCAAAAAAGGGTACGTATCGGCCAAATACGTCTCAAACGTCAAATAACCGGCAAAACGCCGCCTCCTTCTCGGAAGGCGGCCTTTTTTAATGGCCGGGCACGGTCCCGTCGAATGTTTTCTAACCCCAGATAATGGGGCGTTCCCTTTTGAAAACCGTCTTTAGCGACGGGACGCGCACCCGCCGGGACACCGCCTCATATAAAAGATTAGGCGGCATGGCACGATAAAAACGCACAACGGGATGTGGTCGATATGGCGGTCCGGATCGATATCGCCCTGAAAGCTCACCGATTGAGCGTATACCGCGACCAGAGAATGATCAAAAGCTATCCGATCGGCGTCGGAAAGATGCTGACGCCGACGCCGAGCGGCACATATAAAATCGTCAACAAGGTGCCCCACCCCGGCGGGCCTTTCGGCGTCTTGTGGATGGGATTGTCCAGGCCCCACTACGGCATCCACGGGACGAACGATCCCTCGTCAATCGGCAAGGACGTCTCCCACGGCTGCATTCGCCTGCAAAACCACGACGTGCTCGAACTCGCGCGCCTCGTTTCCATCGGTACGCCCGTGCACATTCATCCGTAACTCGCCGTTAAAAACGCGGATGAAGCAGCGGGCGAATTTTGTGCCCGCCGTTGCCGAGGGATGCTCCAGCCGGCCAAGACGGGATCAACCGAGCGTTCCAACCGCTTAAAAACAGCCGGCCGATGCCTTCATGCATCAGCGCCGCCGCTTCCCGTTTGCCTCATTTAGTTGAATCGCATGGGCAGATCCATTTTGTTTAAAAAAATTTTTTCTTGATATGGCGAGGATGTAATCGCTATCATGAATAAATGCGGAAAAACAGGCAATTGACACGTTCATGAACCATCATTATGATATTTATTGTTATCAAAATACGATTTTAATATCACAACTGAATAACAAAATCTTATCAAGAGAGACTGAGGGACCAGGCCCAATGACGTCCGGCAACCTTCCCTGACCGGGAAAGGTGCCAAGTCCTGCAGAATGATTCCTTTCATTCTGAAAGATAAGGTTTTTTCAAAGCCTCTTTCGGATGAAAGAGGCTTTTTTATCTCTAAACAGGGGTTGTCCACTTGAACCGAGGAAAGGAGGCATCCGCGCGTGATCGTTTTTCAAGACGTCTGCAAAGTGTACGGAAAAGGCAAAGCCAAGCGCGTCGAAGCGCTGAAAGGCATCAATCTTCATGTAAAAAAAGGCGAGATTTTCGGCGTCATCGGCTTCAGCGGCGCCGGCAAGAGCACCTTGCTCCGCTGCGTGAACCTGTTGGAGCGGCCGACCTCCGGAAAGGTCATTGTCGACGGCGTCGATCTTTTGAGCCTCTCCCCTAAAGAGCTGAGAAAACAGCGCAAGAAAATCGGCATGATCTTTCAGCATTTTAACTTGCTGCATTCCAAAACGGTCTTCGGTAACGTCGCCATGCCGCTCATCATCGAAGGCCGGCCGAAACACGAAATCGAGAAAAAAGTGAACCAGCTGCTTTCGTTCGTCGGCCTCGAGGACAAAGCGAACCAATACCCGGAACAATTGTCGGGGGGACAAAAGCAGCGCGTCGGCATCGCGCGGGCGCTCGCGACCGATCCGCACATCCTCTTGTGCGACGAAGCGACGTCGGCGCTGGATCCCGATACGACCCGTTCGGTTTTAAACCTGCTCAAAAAAGTCCGGGATGAGCTTGGGATCACCATTTTGATGATCACCCATGAAATGAACGTTATTCGCGACGCCTGCGACCGCGTCGCCGTGTTGGAAGACGGCGTGATCGTCGAAGAGGATACGGTTTTAAACGTCTTTACAGAGCCGAAAACCGAAATTGCCAGAAATTTCGTGCGAACCGTGCTGAACGACAGCGTGCCGCCGACGGTCCGGGAATGGATCCAACGGAGCCGGGCGGAAAACAGCAACCGCCGCCTGTTCAGAATCATATTCAAAGGCGCGGCGACGAACGAGCCGCTGCTCTCCAATACGGCGAAACGCTTTCCGGTCGATCTCAACATCCTGCACGGCACGATCACGGAAATGCAAGGCATCCCGTTCGGCAATCTCCTCGTCGACGTAACCGGCGACCGAGAAGCCATCGAACAGGCGGTTCAATATATGCAATCGCAAGAAGTCATCATCAAGGAGGTGGCGGACAATGCCATTTGATTGGTCCTGGTTTTGGCCGGAATTATGGGTCTCCATTGAGCAGACGTTATACATGGTGGGGGTCTCGCTCGTTTTCGCCATCCTCATCGGGATTCCTTTGGGCGTGATCCTCGTCGTCACCCGCGAAGGCGGCATTTTGGAACAAAAGATTGTCTTTACCGTTTTAAGTACAATCATCAACATCTTCCGGTCGATTCCATTCATCATTTTAGTCGTCGCCATTATCCCGTTTACCCGCTGGGTCGTCGGAACGGCGACCGGCACGACCGCAGCGATCGTGCCCTTGGTGCTTTTTACAGCGCCGTACATCGGGCGGCTCGTGGAAAACTCCCTGCTCGAGGTGGATAAAGGGGTCATCGAAGTCGCCCAGGCGATGGGCGCCACCCCGTGGCAAATCATCTGGCGCTTTCTCTTGCCGGAGGCGCTTGGCTCCATCATCATGTCGTTGACGATTGCCACCATCGGCTTGATCGGAGCAACGGCGATGGCCGGTGCCGTCGGCGCCGGAGGGCTCGGCGACTTGGCGATCACTTACGGTTACCAACAGTTTCAAACCCAAGTGTCGATCATCACCGTCGTGCTGTTGGTCGTTTTGGTCCAAATCATCCAAACCATCGGGAATTACATCTCGAAAAAGCTGCGGAGAAGATGATCGACCGCCAAGCAACCTGATGCGCCGGCCCACGAAGGCGTACCGCGTTGGGTTCACCGGCTTTAACGCGATATAAAAACTTGCGCCGCTGACTAAAGCTCAGCGGCCGCCTCGAGGCGGGCCCAATTTACACCGTGCGCTCCACTGCGTGAAGCGGGCATCCCAATGCCAGCGGGGCCTTCGGTTCCCGTTGCTCAAATATAAAGCCGAGTTTCTGGAAGCGGGGCGCCCGCTATCCGCGAATCGCTTGCCGCCTCAACGTCATTCGATAAAAAACCGATTTCGGTTTTTTATAAACAAAATCACACAATAAACAGGAGGTACACCATGAAGAAAGCACTCGTTCTTTTCTTCAGCTTCATCCTTCTCATCGCCACCGCGGCCTGCGGATCCGACAAAGGCGGCGGTTCCGCCGACTCCGGCAGCAAAAAAACGGTGAAAGTCGGCACGACGTCCGCCGAAGTGCCGATCTGGAATCTCATTAAAAAGAAAGCGGCTAAAGAAGGCATCAACATCAAAATCGTCCGGTTCGATGACTATGTCCAACCGAACCTCGCTTTGGCGGACGGCGACATCGACCTCAACGCTTTCCAAACGATCGTTTACTTCAACGACTTTAAAAAGAAACACCATTTGGATTTAGCCGCGATCGGTACGACCAACATTTGGCCGATGGGCATTTATTCGAAAAAAGTAAAAGACATCAAAGACATTAAAGACGGCGATCAAATCGTCATTCCGAACGACTCGACCAACTTGGGCCGCGCCCTGCTCTTGATGCAAAAAGCCGGCCTCATCAAATTGAAAGACGGATTCACCGTCTCGAACGGTTTGGACGGCATCGCTTCCAACCCGAAACATCTGAAGATTACAACGGTTAACGCCGCGCAAACCCCGCGCAGCCTCGATGATGCGACCGCTGCCATCATCAACTGCGACATGGCGATCAACGCCGGATTGAACCCGACCAACGACCCGATCTTCCGCGAAGACGCGTCGAACGTGGACTATATCAATATCATCGCGGCGAAAACCAAAGACAAAAACAACAAAACGTATAAGAAAATCGTCGACATCTACCATACCAAAGAAGTCGCCGATTTCATCAAGAAACACTATAAAGGCGCCGCCATTCCTGTGAACAGACCGATCGATGAGATCACGAAATAATCCATTATAAACGATGGGCGGGCGCAACCCGATGGGCGCCCGCCCCGTCATGATGTTCTTCAGCGCTTGGAGGCTTCCAAGCGCTTTTTCGCAAACGGCGCCCCGGCCCCGAATCAATTTTTCCCGCTAACCTGACGATTCACGGTATGAGGCTTGTATAAAATCCCCTGGGCGCCGGGTTGCCGTAAGACTGTGCTCCGATTAAATTTTCACGTTAAATAGAGATGTGGGAGAGGGAAAACATGCCAAGAGCAAAAGAGTACGAGATCATCGTTGTCGGCGCCGGTTCCATGGGGATGGCGGCCGGCGCCTTTTTGGCGAAGCAAGGGGCGAAGACGCTGTTGATCGACGCCTTTCATCCCCCGCACGACCGCGCCAGCCACGGCGGCGCCTCCCGCATGATCCGCCACGCCTACGGCGAAGGCAAGGATTACGTCGTCCTGGCCAAGCGCGCACAAACGCTTTGGGAAGCGCTCGAAACAGAAACCGGCTATAAAATCTTCGAACGAACGGGCGTGCTCGGGCTCGGCCCGAACGATTCCCCGTTCTTACAGGAAACCATCGCCGCCGCAAAGGCGTATGACTTGCCGCTGGAAGTCTTGTCCGCCCGGGAAGTTGCAGCGAAGTGGCCGGGCATTCGCGTACCCGACCATTTCATCGGCTGTTATGAACCGACGACCGGCTTTATCTACAGCGAAAACGCGATTCAGGCTTACAAAGAACTCGCTCTGAAAAACGGCGCGGAATTTTTGCCGGACACCCCCGTTCATTCCCTGGATTGGCAAGACGGGTTCGTTGACGTCCAAACGCCCGCCGGTTCGTTTCGGGGCGAGAAGGTCATCGTCACCGTCGGCGCCTGGGCGGGGAAATTGTTAAGCGGGTTGAACCTGCCTCTCCGGCCCGTGCGCAAAGTGTTCGGTTGGTTCGAGACACCCGCAGGCCTCTACGATGCGCCCACCTTCCCGTCCTTTTACGTGGACGACGGCGACCGGATGTATTACGGCTTCCCGAATGCGAACGCGAGCGGCCTAAAGCTCGGCCGAATGGACGGCGGCCAGCCGATCGACCCCGACCGGCACCGCCAAGACTTCGGGGCGTTCGCCAGCGATGAAGACGATCTGCGCGCGTTTTTGCAAACATACATGCCGCAGGCCGACGGCCCGTTAATCGCCGGCAAGACGTGCCTCATGACGCACTCGCCCGACAGCCATTTCATCATCGACCGCCATCCGGAGAACGAAAACATCGTCATCGCCTGCGGATTTTCAGGCCACGGCTTCAAGTTCGCGAGCGCCCTCGGTGAGCTTTTGGCCCAGCTGGCACTCACAGGCCGCACGGACCACGACATCTCCCGCTTCTCCCTGTCGCGGTTCAATACCAAAAAAGCTGACGGATAAAGCCAAGTTATCCTGCGCCGCTTTGCATCGCATTCTAAACCGGACCGACAAAGCGCCCTTCTCGTTTTATGAGAAGGGCGCTTTGTTTTATATTCAAACGGCCTTCCTTGAGCCCGGCATCGGAATGTCTTGATGCCGAAGCCGCGCGTCGATCGGCGGCAGCGCCTAAGGGGACGCGTTTATTTGGCACCAACGATGCCGGCCGTTCGGAAGGTCGTCTAGCGGTTTCTTTCCGCCCTTGCAAACAGCACCGTGCCCAGGATGGAAAAGACGAAGAAAAAGCCTGCCATCACCCAAACGTCAAGCATCGGCGAATGCATGACGATTTTGTCATAGGCCGGATCTCTCCAATAAAACACCGCTTTGGCCAAATCCACCACATACGTCATTGGGATGATGTGTGAGAGAAAATTCAGGATGCCCGTCGAGTGGTTCACCGGGATCAAAGCGCCGGACAAGAACATTTGCGGGAAGATGACCAGCGGCATCAAGATCTGGGCCGTCCGCTGATCTTGCACAAAACCGACAAGCAGAATGCCCAGCGCGCCCGCCGAAAGGCAGATGGCCGGCGAAAGCAGCAACAAGCGGACAAAATCCCAGCCGCCGAGAGGGATGTTCAGAATGAGCGCGATGGCGACCAGACCGACAAGCTGAAAGAGGCTCGAAAAGCTGGAGCCGATGATCTTGCCGAGAATGATGGCGTACCGCGAAATCGGGGCGACGAAGATCTCTTGCGTGAAGTCGTTTTGGCGATCTTCGACCAGATTGGAAATCCCGGCAATCGTGACTTGATAAAGCGTGTTCACCACCATGCCGACGAGCATGTACTGAAGAAAGTTGAAACCGAGGCCTTGTCCCATATTTTGGTTCATGGTTTCCCCCATCAGCCCGACGAAGATGAGGGGAAAAATCAAGCTGATGACAAGCGATTGGATGCTCTTGAGCGAACGCGTGATGTCGCGGGCCGCGATGGCCACGACGGCGTTTATTTCATGAAAAACGGAAGACTTCATGCCCCCATCCCTCCTTCTTGCCGGGTGACCAAGCGAATGTAAGCCTCTTCCAGCGTCGGATCGTATACCTCCAGCTTCGACAACGGGGTTTGCAGTTGCGCGATGATGGCCTGCGGCGTCGGCCCATCGTAACGGACTTGGAAGCCGTTGTCCGTTTCGGCGAACCGCAGCTGCATCGCTTCAAGCTCTTGACGCAAACGGTCCCGATCGGCGGCATCGATCAGCATGTAACGGCTGATGAGCTGCTGTTTCAACTCATGCGGCGCCCCCACCATCTCAATGCGCCCTTGATTGATGATGCAGACCCTGTCCGCGCCTTCGGCTTCGTCCAAGTAGTGCGTCGTCAAAAAGATCGTCATGTTCTCCTCATCGCGAATCTTCTTCAGATATTCCCAGAGGGAGCGGCGGCTGACGGCATCGAGCCCGGACGTCGGTTCATCGAGAAAAAGCACCTTCGGGCGATGCATCAGACTGCGGACGATTTCCAGTTTCCGCTTCATCCCGCCGGAAAACTTCTTCAACTTTTTGAACAAATGGTCTTGAATGCCGACCATCTCGGCGAGATCGGCGACGCGCTTCCGGTAGTCCGCGGGCATCAAACGGTACATCGGCCGGTAAGGATAGAGGCCGTACAGACTGACATGCAGACGGATGTTTTCCTCCGCGGTCAGTTCAAGATCCAAGCTCGGATTCTGAAAGATGATGCCGATGTTGCGCCGGACTTGCTTCGGTTGTTTGTCAAGGTCGTAACCGGCGATGGTGATGGTGCCGCTCGTCTTTGCGAGCGTCGTCGTGAGAATCGAAATGGTGGTCGTTTTTCCCGCGCCGTTCGGCCCGAGAAAGGCAAAGAATTCACCGGCCCGGACATCGAAGCTGACGCCTCGGACCGCGGGTTCTTTCGCCTTGCGATATTGTTTGACCAAGTTTTCCACTTGAATAATGGTTTCCATATATGGTTCTCCCCCAACAAAGAGAATATGGATACAGTTTCCAAACAACGGCATCCCGCGCGGCGGACGGCCTAAGCCTAGCATACGACGCGTATATGAACGGAATATGAACAGACAAAAAGCCGGGGCGGAAAAACAACCGCTGGCCGGCAAAAATCAGACGCCGGGGACGCTTCGGCCTTTCAAAAGGCACGCCTCCGGCGCAGTTGATGCGGCATTCACTGCATTCGTTTGCATCATAGCGGTATTTGCTGTTTTTTGGGGAGGCTTGATCGGCCGTTTCATCGTCCGGCGCACGGCGAAACCGGCAACTCATTAAACATTTTTCATTTGCATCGGCTTTTGCGATTCAACCTTCCGCGCGTTTTGTTTTAACGTCTCCACTTTCCAAAAAACAGGCGGCACCTTCACCGATTTCTTTTCGCGATCAAATATTGCTGCATCATCAAGCGGTTTCACCGGTGGATGGTTGGAACTCAAGCGGCAGCCGGACGGTAAATGCCGTTCCGACACCGAGGCGGCTTTCCACGCCGATGTCGCCGTGGTGAAAATCGACGATTTTCTTGACGATCGCCAGGCCTAATCCGCTTCCGGGCGTCGTCCGGGTGCGCGCCTTGTCCGCTTTATAGAAACGTTCAAAGATGCGCGGCAAGTCTTCTTCGGCGATCCCGATGCCGCTATCCGCAATGCGGACGACGGCCCATTTGTCTTCCGTATGAAGCGAAATGGCGATCGTGCCATGCCGCCCGGTAAACTTGATGGCATTCGTCAACAAGTTCATCCACACTTGGCTGACGAGATCCTTGTCGGCAACGACCTCGACGGGAGGAAGGGAAACATCAAGTTGTAGCTCCTTTTGGATCCACAACGGTTCGCAAGACAAAACGACTTCGCGGATTTGCCGGTCGAGGCGGTACACTTCCGGGTGAAACGGATGGCGGCCAGATTCGAGCGAGGTGAGCTTGAGCAAATTATCGCTCATCCTTGACAGCCGTTTGCTTTCGGTTTCAATGATGTCGAGGTAATGCAGCCGCTGTTCTTTCGTCAAATCGTCGTTCTTCAACGCCTGGACAAAACCGGTGATGGCGGTGAGCGGCGATTGGATTTCGTGCGAGACATTTGAAATAAATTCTTGGCGCAGCTCTTCCATTTGCGCCAATTCCTCCGCCATGTTGTTAAGACTGTAGACCAATTGCCGGAACGGGTGCCTCTCCCCGCCGGGCTCGCGCACCATCTCCACGGGGATGCGCACATTGAAATTCCCCTTCGCCATCTGGCGGATCGCATCGATGAGCAATTGAAAAAACAGGCGTTGTTTGGGCGCAGTAATCCGCCCAATGATGGTCCCTCCGATGATCATGAGTAGAAAGGCGACCATCACGCCCGTCATATGGACGACGTACGATCCGGGATGAAAACGATGGCGGCTGAAGAACCACTCCGTCAACCAAAAGGCGAACAAAAAAATGAGGAAGGCGGAGCCGATAACCAAGACCACCCGAAAAATAATGCCCCATATGCTGAACGTTGGTCCGGCAGGCTCTCCTCGGGAAGCATCATGAAGGGCCATCCTGATCGGTTCATGCCGCTTTTTCTCATGTCTTGCTCGTTGGGCGGTCATGCCCTCACCTCCAGGCGGTAGCCCAATCCCCGGACGGTGCGGATCCTAAATGAACAGTCATCTTCCGGAAATTTATCCCGCAGCCGCTTGATGTGCACATCCACGGTGCGCTCGTCGCCTTCGTAATCATACCCCCAGATGTCCTCAATCAACTGTTCCCGTGTCAACGTCCGGCCGGGGTGGCTAGCCAGCATGAACAAAAGCTCAAACTCTTTGGGCGGCAGCAACAGCTCTTTGCCGGCAAAAAACGCTTGGAACGTTTTACGGTCCAAAAAAAGTTCACCGACCTGAACGGTTTGTTCCGCCGCAATGCGGTAACGCCTCAATAAGGCTTTCACCCTGGCGACCAGCTCGAGCGGTTCAAACGGTTTGACCATGTAATCGTCGGCGCCGAGATGAAAGCCTTTAATCTTTTGCGAAGTCTCGCCCTTTGCCGTCAGCATGAGAACGGGCAGCTGGGAGCGTTCGCGAATCTCGCGGCACAACGCCCAGCCGTCCACATGAGGCATCATGATGTCCATCACGACGAGATCGAGCTTGGTGGAATCGAGGATCACCAGCGCCTCCGCGCCGTCCGCGGCCTCCTCAACGTCAAACCCATCGCGTTGCAAATAATGCCGCACCAATTCGCGAATGTGCGGATCATCATCCACGACCAAAATCTTGGTCATCGCGCGTCCCTCCTGCAACGTTTCCTTCTGTGAGTGTAACATAATCCATTTGCGATGGCCGTAAAGCATTCACGTTTAATACTCTACACGAGCAATATGAACGGAATGTGAACAACTGCGCATACGTCTCTGATGGCGATCCTGTCTTGTGATCCGGTAAACGCCGCAAGGAGCGGGCCAACATAGGAGACGGCCTTTGAGCGGCGGTGTGTTTTCCATGAACGTCCGCGGCGCTCCGTCATGATTCAAGGAAAATCGATGAGAATTCAACGAAACTTCCTATTTATTCAATGAAAATCGGAGAGAATTCAAGGAAAACGGGAAAGAATTCAACAAAAACCAATCGGAATTCAATAAATCTAAATATTCAGTGAAAATACGGGAGCTTTACGCCTTTCCGGCTGAAAAGAGGAAGACTGTCCAAGGCCAAAAACATAATGAGGCCTTTCTCGCAGGAGAAAGGCCTCGCATTGAATAAAGGAATTTGAGCGCTTCGACCAGGCGAGCCGCGGTCCGCGTGCGCCTGTCCGCTTCCATCATCGGGCTTTGGGCGGCGGTCCGCTCAATGTGCTCCCATTTTCCGCAGGCTTTGGACAGCACGGGCTGGCGACATGACGGCGTCAGCTTTACCGGCCCTGCACTACTCCTCGATGCTGCCGCCCGGCTACATCGGGGCACATCCCCGCGGCATTATTCAAATTCAATCATGAACGTCTTGATCTCGTAAGGTTTGATCGTAAACGATAGCGGCTCGCCGCGGTGTTCCTCACCGATCGGACGTTCCATCAAATCGGTTTCCTGCCACGCTTTAATGCAAAAATCGCTTTGCAGCTCGACCGGTCCGCGTTTTCCGGTAAATTCGTGGAGGCGAACGATGACGCGATCGGCGTCCTCCGCTTTTTTCACGGCATCGATGAAGACGTGGTCGGCCGAAACCCGGAACAGGGAAAGCGGGCGATTCCCGAGAACGCGCCCTTCTACCACATCGAGCGGCTGGTTCAAATCCCACGCTTCCTGCACCGTGCCGCCGGCGATCCAGTCTCCCAAGTGCGGCAACAACGCATACGTAAACGCGTGGCGGCCTTGGTCGGCCGAATGGTCGGGATACGTCGCGCCTTTTAACAAGGACAGCCTAAGCGTCGCGTCCTTGATGTCATACCCGTATTTCCCGTCGTTCAGCAAGCTCACGCCGTAACCCGTCTCAGACAGATCCGCCCACTGATGGCCGACCGTCTCGAAACGCGCATAATCCCAGCTCGTATTCCAATGCGTCGGGCGCTTGACGTTGCCGAACTGAATATCGTAGGTCGCTTCCGTCGCGCGAATGTCGACCGGAAACGCCACCTTCAACAATTGATGGCGCTCGTGCCAGTCGACGGTCGTCTCAAAATCGATGCGGCGGCTGTGGGCGTACACGATCATCTTTTGATCGATCTCCGATTGGTCATACTGCCATTTAAAGCGCACGACGGCGCGCAAAGCGTTGCGCTCGACCACTTCGACGGATTGGAGCTCCGACACTTCTTTCATCTTCTCTTGGTAGAAAAGATCGATGTCCCAGGCGTCGAAGCGGAGCGGTTTGTCCTCAAAAACTTGCAGGACGTTGCCGCGGGCGTTTTCCTGCAAGACATGGCGCCGCGCTTCGCGATCATACAAGCGAACGAGCTGGCCGCTTTCATTCCATGCAATATCGTAAAACGGCGTCTCGATGCCGTTTTCGGTGAGGCGAAACGGGCTTTCCGAAGCGGTTGAATCCGCCGCACCGGCTTCAAAGGCAAGCGGAAGAAGCCCCGTCTCCGGCGCTCCGTCGATTCGGACGAGCCATTCATTGCCCGTTTTGACGGCTTTAAGCGGCGAACCGTTCGGATCGAGCCAACGCCCTTGTTCGGTTTCGGGTTGGACGGGGATCTTCACGAGAGCCGTCCGGCACCACGGCGCATCGTTGACGATCGTCACCGCCGATTTTTCCGCCTTTTCAGTCAGACACGCTTCGGCAGCACGTTTCGACTCAAGCGCCAGCTGTTCGGCCTTTTGATATTCCTCCCTGCTGTCCTCATACACTTCACGGATGGAAGAACCCGGGAGAATATCGTGGAATTGGTTGCGCAAAAGGATGATCCATCCTTCGTCCAAAAGCCCGGCCGGATACATCGTCCAATCTTTGGCGAAAAGGCTGGCGAGCACGCCGAGCAGCTCGGTTTTCCGATAAAGCAGCTCGAGCTTCCGGTTCGTCTTTTTATTGTACGCTTGGCTCGTGTACGTGCCTCGGTGGTATTCGAGATACAGCTCGCCGTCCCACGTGTGGACGTAGCGGTCGGTCGACGCCAGATCGCGATGCAGCCCTTCGAAATAATCGCCGGCTTTATCCGTGACGACGCGGGGCATGCCCGGCATCTTGTCCAACCGGCGCCGCATCTCGAGCATTTCCCGCGTCACGCCGCCGCCGCCGTCGCCGTAGCCGTACGAGATGAGCAAATCTTTCGTCAACGCTTTGTCCTTAAAGGCTTCCCAGACGCCTTGAACGGTCTCGGCGGTGATGTGGGCATTGTAATCCGCGCCCCAGCCTTTCCGGCCCGGATAGGGCGTCGCGATAAAGTAGGTTATGATTTCCGAACCGTCGATGCCGCGCCATTTGAACGCATCGTGGGGCATGCGGTTGTATTGGTTCCAGCTGATCTTCGTCGTCGCAAACGTCTTGATCCCCGATTTTTTTAGGATTTGCGGCAGCGCCCAGCTATAACCGAACACATCCGGCAGCCAGAGGTACGTGCATTCGACGCCGAACTCCTCGCGGAAAAAGCGCGTGCCTTTCAACAATTGGCGGACGAGCGATTCGCCCGAAGGCAAATTGCAGTCCGGTTCGAGCCACATGCCGCCGCCCGCTTCCCATTGACCGCTCTTCACTTTTTCGCGGATTTGCTCATAGATTTCGGGATAATCGTTTTTGATATAAGCGTACAGCTGCGGCTGGCCTTGTTGGAAAATGTAATCGGGATAGCGCTCCATCAAGCGCAGCGCCGTGGAAAAAGAACGGGCCGCTTTTTCGCGGGTATGCTTCAAGCGCCACAACCACGCGACGTCGATGTGGGTATGGCCGACGGCATGGATCGTCACCGGATGGTGTTTTTCGATCTTGGCCAGCTCGGCGTTCAAGACATCGCGGGCGGCGCGCACGCTTTCATAAAAGGGGTCCGAACCCGGATGCGTCCAGTCGATGCGGTTGAACGCGCGGTTGACCGCTCCGAGGAGATCTTCGCGCTCGGGTCGGTTCTCATCCAGCATGCCGACGGTTTGCAGGGCGGCTTTGGCGGTAAAGTAAAGGTCGTCGGCCGCTTCATCCAGCCAGGCGATTTCCGCTCGTTTGATCTTATGTTCTTGTTCGACGGGCATCCCGCCGCCTTCCAGGCCGGACCATAGGCGGAAAATCAAGGACACGGTGCGCCCGGCGACGTCGTCCGGAAGCAAAACCTCTTGATGGTTGGCGTCGACGCCTTGGTAAGGCCGGCCGTCCACATACAAAAGCGATTCAAAGCCGGCGTTCGTTCCGCCGTCGGTTTTCCCGAAATCGAACAAGCCGCAAACCGTTCGGCCGCGCCACGAAGCGGGAGTGGCCACGTCGGCGGACAGCCACGCATACACATCACGGCCCTTCCATACGTCGCCGATTCGGATGGTCGTCCAATCGCCGTCCTGCGGGGGGCGTGCGCCGACCTCGCCTTTTTCATCGATTTGAAAGCGAAAGGAAGGGATTTCCATTCGGTCCCGGTATCGGTAGCCGTCCAATTCTTTGATGCGGGCGGTGAGCTTCTGTTCCGTCCAAAACAAGGTTGCATCCTCTCCCAAGAATGAAATGACAGATGAAATACACGTTTAAAAACACTTTACCCGAAGGCTTATTTTAAAATCAACAAATTTTCAAGAAAGATATTTTGTCCCGCACGGCATCGCATCCTTTTCCGCCCGACGCCAGGGCGCTTGACCGTCCCGTTCGTCTCCTCTTCTGAATCGGCCGCTCGCCTTCCTCCATCATGAATCAAAGTCAATGAGGGTTCTCCGCATTGGGGGGATTTATACGGCAAACGACCAAACGGAACTCCCGACGACAACATCCCTCGGTTTTTATAGAAGTCTTGACCGGGTGGAGGCCAGCAAACGCGAATATCCGAGTAACATCCGGGGCCAAGCAGGCGCAACCCGCTTCAAGAAACCGTCGACCGCTGGAATTGGCTTTGATAAAGCTCGTAATAAGCGCCTTTGGCCGCCAACAGCTCCTCGTGCGAACCGCGCTCAATGATGCGGCCGTCCGAGATCACGAGGATTTGATCCGCGCGCCGAACCGTATTCAGCCGGTGGGCGATGACGAAACTGGTCCTGCCTTCCATTAACCGCTCCAGCGCCTCTTGGATTTTCAGCTCTGTAATCGTGTCGATGTTGCTCGTCGCTTCATCGAGGATGAGAATCGACGGTTTGGCGAGGATCGCCCGGGCGATGGACAACAGCTGCTTTTGTCCTTGGCTGATGCCGCCGCCGTCCTGGCCGAGCACGGTATCGAACCCTTGCGGCAATTTCATGATGAACGAATAAGCGTTGGCGCTCTTCGCCGCTTCCACGATTTCCTCGTCGGTCGCATCGAGCCGGCCGTAACGGATGTTTTCCCGGATGGTGCCCTGGAACAAATAAGTGTCCTGCAGGACGAACGCCATCTTTTTCCGCAGGCTCGCCCGCTTCACCTTGGAAATGTCCTGGCCGTCGACATAAATCGCGCCGTCATTCGGGTCGTAAAAGCGCGCGAGCAGGTTGATGATCGTCGTTTTCCCCGCGCCGGTCGGCCCGACGAGCGCGATCGTTTCCCCGGGGCGGGCGTGAAAGGCAATGTTCCGGACGGTGGTGTCGTCCCCATCGTAAGCAAAGGTGACGTTGCGGAACTCGACATCCCCTTGGATGTCGCCCAGCTCCACGGCATCCTTTTCGTCGCGCGTCTCTTCCTCCTCATCCAGGATTTCGAAAACGCGTTCGGCACCGGCGATCGCCGACAACAACGTATTAAATTGGTTGGACAAATCGTTTAAAGGGCGGGTGAATTGCCGGGTGTACTCGGTGAACGTCACGATCACGCCGATCGACACCGACCCGTGCAAAGCCAAAAGACCGCCGACCCCGGCGACGATCGCAAAACTCAGGTTGTTCAAACCGTTCATCAGTTTAGGAATGAAACCCGAATAGGACTGCGCCCAAAAACCGGATTCCTTCAGCCGTCCGCCTTTCTCGACGAAGTCAGCGATGACCCGGTCCTCGCGGGAAAACGCCTTGACGATCTTTTGCCCGGATAACATTTCTTCGATAAACCCGTTGATATCGCCGAGGCGCCGCTGTTGTTCTTTGAAAAACCGGCCGGTGCGCCGCGTGATCCAGCGCATGCCGAAAAACATCAAAGGCACGATGATGAGGGCGACAGCCGTCAGCAGCGGGCTCAGCCAGACCATCACCGAAAACGTGCCGATCAGCAAAATCAAGCTCGAGAAAATTTGAATGACCGAGTCGTTCAACGTCGAGCTGATGTTGTCGATGTCGTTGGTCACCCGGCTCATGAGTTCACCGTGCTGACGCTTATCAAAAAACGGAATGCCGAGGGTGTGCAAATGGTGAAACAGCTCGGTGCGCAGCCGGTAAACCGTGTTTTGCGCAATGCCGATCATCAAGATGTTTTGCAGCCATAGAAAACCGGAATATAAAAGGTAAACGGCGGCTAACCCGAGCAGGACGCGGGGGAGTCCCTCCGTTTTTTTCACGACGATGTAATGGTCGATCGTCCACCCGATCAAGTACGGACCATAAAGCCCGAGAAGGGAGCTGGCGATGACCAGAACCACGACGACGCTGAGCAATCCTTTATGATGAGCGAGATACGCCGCGAGCCGCTTCACGGTCGGCCACAGCGATTTCGGCCGCACCGTTTTTGCCCCCGGCGTGACCGGGCGGCCGCCCGAATCATCGCGAAAGCGAATCCGCTTGTATTGAAAAGGCGCCTTCAATTGATTAAGCATGTTCCAGCGCTTCCTTTCCGAACTGAGATTGATAGATTTGCCGGTAGAGTTCCGATGCGGTGAGCAATTCGTCGTGCCGCCCGACGGTCAAAAGTTTTCCGTCCTCAAGCAGCAAAATGTGGTCCGCCTCCATCGCCGTCGTGATTTTTTGCGTGATGATCAGCGTCGTACAGGTATAAGCTTTTAAAGCTTCGAGCAGCTTTTGTTCGGTTTTTAAATCGAGCGCGCTCGTGCTGTCGTCCAGCAAGAGGATTTTCGGTTTGCGGATGAGCGCCCGCGCGATGCAAAGCCGTTGTTTTTGGCCGCCCGAGAGGTTGACGCCCTTTTGGCCGAGCACGGTGTCATAGCCGTTCGGAAATGAGGCGATCGTCTCGTGGATTTGGGCGGCTTTCGCCGCGGCGACGATGTCCTCCATCGTCGCGTCGTCTTTCCCCCAAGCGATGTTTTCTTTGATCGTCCCCGTAAAAAGCAACGCCTCCTGCGGCGCGTAACCGATCTGGCGGCGGAGATGATCGAGTTTGTACGCGCGCACATCGCGCCCGTCGATTCGGACCGCGCCTTCCGATACGTCATACAAACGGGGGATGAGCTGGAACAACGATGATTTTCCGGCACCCGTAGCCCCCAAAATGGCGACCGTCTCCCCGGGTTGCACCGTAAAGGAGATGTCGCGAAGAACCAGGCGGTCCGTGCCCGGATACCGGAAAGACACGCGATCAAACGCCACTTCTCCCTGGATGGCTTGAAAATCCGGTTCGGCATCCGGCGCATCCGTCAAATCGACTTCGGTGTTCAGAACGTCGGCAATGCGCCGCGCCGACGCCCGGGCGCGGGAAATCGCCATGATGATAAAAGACAACGGGGTGAAAGCCGCCGTAATCCGCAGCGAATAGTTGACGACGGCGACGACTTCCCCAATCTTGGTGCTCCCGGAGCTGATTTGCCAATGGCCGAACCAAAGAATGGCAATAATGCTGAGGTTCATGACGAACACGAGCACCGGCATGGTCGTCTCCATAAAGCGCAAGGCCGAGACGGTTTTCGCCTTTAAATCTTGGCTCGAGCGGGTAAACCGTTCGTTTTCATGTTCGGAGCGGAGCAGCGCTTTGATCAGCCGCATGCTGACCAAATTTTCCCGCATCACCCGGTTGACGGCATCGATCCGCTCTTGAACGTTGCGGAACAAACGGCCGCCGGTGTTCATCGCCCATATGAGGAAGGCGACGAGGACGGGGATCGTAACCGCGAGAATGGCCGCGAGTTTCGCGTTGACAAAGAGCGCCATCACCGTTCCCCCGATCACGAGGAGCGGAGCGCGCAGCATGATGCGCAAACTCATGAACAGCGTGTTTTGCAGTTGCGTCACGTCGTTCGTCATCCGCGTGATCAGCGACGACGTCGGAAACCGATTAAAGTTCGCGAACGAAAACGACTGGATTTTTTTAAACAAACTGACCCGAACGTCATAACCGAAACTTTGGCTCGCGTGGGCCGCGTAAAAAGAATTGATGATGCCGCCGATAAAGGCGATGATGGAAATGCCGACCATCACCGATCCCCACCATAGAACGGCGGCCAAGTCATTTTGCAAGATACCTTTGTCGATCACTTTTTCAATGAGCATCGGTTGTGAAAGCTCAACCGCGAGCTCGACGAGCATGAAAAAGAAGGCGATCGCCATGGGTATCCGGTACGGTTTTATAAATGTCCTGATCTTCACGGTCTATCCCCCCGATTTCCCCGGATGCACAATTATCATTGGAATTTTCCGTCATTTCATAGTCCAACATCGCGATCGCATGGCCCGGACGATGCCCTCGACGATTTAACATACCTTTTATTTTAAATCATTCTTTCGGAAAGCGAAATAAATGAGCACCTACCCGATTATAAAACGCCGGCATGGGCCAAATGAGCGGCCTGTATCAAACCGTGCGGGCATACGCGCCAAAAGCCCGGACGATAAAAAGCGGGCAATCGCCCGCTTGTGATCGATGGAAACTTTTCATGTGTGATAGCCCCTCCGGTACATTCGTCGCTAAACAAGTCCGGCTTTTTTGCAGTCCTCTTGAAAAACGTTCATAGCGCATTGAAACACCAAATGCCCTCTCCCGGCTGCTGCAATACCTCATCTGTGTTTCGCCAATCCGCCAACGGCTTTCGGGATCGAAAGCGAAGCCCGCGGCCGGCAACGGCGCTTTGAACATATCCCAATGTTAAAACGTATCCAAAACGATTTGCTCATTTTTATTTAAATGCGCGTGAATGTTATAAACGGTTTCCTTGATTGTTTTCTTCGCGTTGCCGATTTTGAGCACGGTTCCTTCCATCGCTTTCTTGATTTTTATGGATTGCCCGTTCGGCACGGCGATCAATGTGGCGATGCCGATTTCCGAACCGACCGTATGGACGTCGACGCCGGATTGACCGTACAATTCGCCGCCGCGGGCGATGCCGTTGATTTTTAAATGGCCGCCCGCATGGATTTTCGAGTTGATGCAGCCTTTCGTGCTGACGACCGTAATGTTTCCGCTGCTGTATAATTTACTGTTTTGCGCGCTGGAGACAGTGATGTGCGCCTCTGGCTCAGCGGTCACCACGCTCCATTCCTTTAAGTCTTTCAATCTTGTTGATAAATTCTCTAGCTTTTGAAAGTCGAAGGCCGGGCCGGACGTCGCGAGAAAGACTTGATTTAATAAGGCGGCGACTTCCTTCCACGCCTCTTGGTCTAAATCTTTCTCATTCTTTTTTATAACTTCGAGCAATTGCTTGATCGCAGGCACCAGGCTTTGGAATTTCTTTTCCAATAATATTTTAATCGAGGAAGGCAAACCGTGACTCGAAAAATCGCTCTTCTTTAAAGCAGAGGCGCTGACCAATTGCTTAATGGCGGCGATTAGGTTTTCCGTTTGTTCATGAATGGTACCCAACAGCGGTTCCAGTTCGGTGAGGAGCATCATGTGTTTTCCTGCCGTCAATTCAGAGCTGATGACGTTGCCCTTGGTGATGATCGCTCCGGACGCCGTCATCTTGGCGAAGCTGACGGTGGAATGGACGAGGATATCCCCCGATGCTTCAACGATCATCCCTTCCTTGACCCCGCCGTGAATTTCCACATCCCCTTTAAAACGGATGTTTCCCGACGCCAAATCGACGTCGCCGGAGTGAACCAGTTTCGGAACAATGGAGATATGCACATATCGGCCTCTTTGTTTGACTTTCGGACTTCCGGAAGTCATGGCCACGATTTTGTCGTCCCTTTGTGTGACGCCCGCGCCCAGTTTCACTTCCAACGGATAGGTCGGGTCGGGCGGCAGCGGTTCGTTCGTGACGGTCAAGCCTGGTTTCCCCGGAACCGGCGGATGGACGGCGGCGATCACCTGGCCGCGGTCTACCGTCGGGATCGTCAGGCGTTCTCTGAAGTTGATCCGGCCGTTTTTATCAACATGCAAACCGGTTTTGGCAGCGATATCCACCATGAGCTCGAGCCGGCCGTTCCTGCCGCTCACGGGTTCCTCTCCCGTAGCCACTTCGAATGTGCCGGGCTCCTTCGTTGCGACCGCTTTCATGATCTCGTCATGATGAATGCCGCGTTTGACTTGCAATTCCTTTAATTTATCGATGATCTGTTCGTGGGTGAGATGGTTGACGGTTTCCCTTTTTTCCTCGGTCAACAAGTCAAGGTGGCCGGCCGGTTCGGCATCGGGGAGGGTCCGCGTGATGACGACCCCCGGCTCCACGTGAAGGATTGCCCTTAATTTCGTTCGATCGAGTTCCAATTTCCAGATGGTTTCCTTTTCTTCTCCGCGGGTTTTGAGTTCATACCGATCCTTGTCTGAAAGTTGGACGGTCCGTTCGCAGACGGGCCGATCGTTTTTTAAGAGAATGACATGATCCCCGAGCGTGACGGACGGTTGATGATCCGGTGATGATTTGAAGTAGAGCTTGCCGTTTTTGACCCACGCTTTGCCGTCGAGATCGTTCGCATCGGCAACATCTTTCCTCCCGGGCGTCACGGCGATGCGGGCGCCATCCGGCTGCTCAGGCGCTTCCGGATGTCGGCCCATGGCGTTTCGGTAGTGGACGTACGCGGCCGGTTCCGCCGCGTCCGTCCCGTCCGGAAGCCGATCGGCTTGTCCAGAAGCCGCTGTCCGTTCCGCCCTCTCCAGTTTTGAAGGCCCCGCTTCTTCAGATCCCGACGCGCCGTTCATTTCGGAGATCGCCTCCCGTTCGTCCTTTTCGTCCGCTGCTCCCGATTCTTTTTTTACCAATTTCACGATCGCCGGTTTCGCTCCGATGCCATAAAACCCCTTTGACGCCTCCTGAACGACTTCGATGTCCACTTCCCGCCGGTTCGCGCCCAGAGCTTTTAACCCCTTCTCAATGGCTTCCTTGATATCTTTTCCTTTGGAAATGACGCTGCGCATGTGCAAACCTCCTGTTGAACCGGGGGTTAGACGACCTGCTGACATCCGCGGCAGACGGGTGCCCCCGATCCAATATCGGGAAATATCCGGTTCAAAGTCTATCGTTCAACCAAACGACGGCACCGCCTCTGGCGTCTCCTGTTCCGGAAGGTCGAAAACGGCGGGCATGAGACGCCGCGTTGAACAACCTTTGCAAGAAGAGCGAACGCAATGGTCTTCATCGATTCGTGCTTTGTTAAATCGGCATCATGCCGGGCGTACCAAAAATGCCCGCCAAAAAGTTTGGCGGGCATAGTTGAACCAAGGGTTACATTGACTTCGATGATGCATAACCCCAACCAACCTTTTCGGCAGCCCGGCGATCATAGCTTTTTCAAAGCCTTAGACCCGTAGCTTTGCGTCTCTGCCTTTCGACAGATTTGCCGTTATCGAAGGTGATCGATGTCTTTTTTCATATGCATTGTAATATAACTTTTGATGGAAATAAAGAAAAATTGAGTTGTGTCCGGCATTGGTAATGATGGTCTGCACGCCGTTTTTTGGTGCCGGTTCCCTTTCTCTTCAATCGTCAAAGAACCGGGCCATGTCGGCAGGAAGGCCGGCACCGGACCTTCCCATGATGGCACCAGAACCAAATTCCCTAACCACAAGGGACGCGAAATTCGCCCCAACCGCCATCCAAGCCGAATGCTTGAACCCCCGGTCCCGACTCACTACAATGGATTTATACTGCGGCTATCCTTCCGCGAAACGACGCACGATATCCGTGATGCGTTTGCCATAAATCGGATGCCCGAAAGTCACCCGACATCACTTCACGCGGTCGACCCGCACGCGGCACGCCGGAAGGCAAACGCGGGCATCCGAAAAAACGATAGACAAGGAGGATGAACTCTGTGAAAACCGATCGGCCCAACGACCAACTATTAGGGGCGCTTGCGGCAAGCGCGGCTTATTTTCTTTGGGGAATCCTTCCGATTTATTGGAAGATGATCGACGGAGCGACTTCTGAGGAAGTGCTTGCTCACCGCATCCTTTGGTCCTTTGTCTTTATGATCGTCTTGTTGCTCGTGACGCGGCAAATGAAAACGCTCGCCGCGGACATCAAAGCGCTCGCCGCCGCCCCGCGCAAAGCCGCTTCTCTCATCGGCGCTTCCGTCCTCATCACGCTGAACTGGTATACTTTCATCTGGGCGGTCAACCACGGCCATGTCGTCGAGTCCAGCCTCGGCTATTACATCAACCCGTTGATCAGCGTCCTTCTCGGCGTCATTTTCTTAAAAGAACGGCTGTCGCTATGGCAAATGGTCTCCGTTGCGCTCGCGACGGCAGGCGTGTTGATCATGACCATACATGCCGGCACCTTCCCGTGGATCTCGCTCATCCTTGCTTTGACGTTCGGCTTGTACGGCTTATTGAAGAAAACGGTGCGCCTCAGCGCGATGACGGGGCTTGCGATCGAAACGTCCATCATGACGCCGGTCGCCTTGATTTTCCTGGCTTTCTATTACGCGAACAGCCGGCACGGTTTGCCGATCGCGGATCCCGCGTTGACATGGCTTTTGATCGGTGCAGGGGTCGTCACGGCGGTGCCGCTGCTGCTTTTTGCCGCCGGCGCCAACCGCATTTCCTTGTCCATGGTCGGCTTTTTCCAATACATCGCTCCGACGATCATGTTGATTCTCGGCACGTTGCTCTATCACGAGCCGTTTAATCATCAAGACTTCATCGCCTTTTTATTGATATGGATTTCGCTTGCCCTGTTTACTGTCGCACAGACGAAACCTTTCACGCGCCTTGAGAATAAACTTCTGCCCCAACGGTTTTCCGCAAACCGTTAAAACCGCAAGCCCATGCTGTCTCTCGGCGAAAGTCGGTCCGGCTTCCACCGGAGACGGCTTTTTTGTACGCCCATCGCTTCGTCGCTCTGGGATGGCCCCTTTCGACCATTTGCGGAACTTGCCCGCTATGACACATAAGGACCGCTCCAAAGCGCACATGCTTTGGAGCGGTCCTTTTTCTCCGGAATCGGTCCGGTTTCCCACCGTTGCCGCTCCTTCACCGGCCAACCGACCGTCGCCGACTTGGAGCTTTAAACGCTCAAATTTTGAATTTCTCCGCCAACCCATTCAAATCATTGGCGAGCCGGCGCAGTGCTTGAGAAGCCGCTTCGATGTTTTCGATTTCTTTCAATTGCGTGCTCGTCGCTTCCACCGCTTTATGGGTATATTCGGCGTTTTTGCCGGAAATCGTGCTGATCTCATTGACGGACGCCGAAACTTCTTCGACGCTGGCGGAAATTTCTTCAGAGGCGGCGGACACTTCTTGAATTTGCGCCGACACTTCTTCGGAAGCCTTGATGATTTGGGCGAAGGTCGATTGCGTTTCTTTGACGAGCCGCAGCGCTTCTTCTACGTCTTCCTGGCTTTGCGCCATCTTCGACATGCTTTCTTCCGAAACCGCGTAAACGTCCCGGATGATGTCGGTGATTTTGTCGGCATTAGCCCGCGATTCTTCGGCCAGTTTTTTGACGTTTTCAGCGACGACGGCAAAACCTTTTCCGTGTTCGCCCGCTCGCGCCGCTTCAATGGCCGCGTTGAGCGCCAACATGTTGGTCTGCTCGGCGATCTCCGTCAGGAATTCGACGATTTTGCCGATTTCATTCATTTTCTCGTTCAGCGTATGAATCGTGCGGTTGGTCATTTGCACGGACTCGTTCGCCTTGGAAATCCCTTCATCGATGCTTTCAAGATAGGCATTTCCTTCTTTGGACAAATTGGAAGCTTTGACCGCCGTCTCGGCGACATGGCCGGAATGTTCCGCGATTTTTTGCACCCCGGAGGCCGATTCTTCCATCGCCCGCAGCGATTCTTCGGTCATCGCATGCGCATCTTGGGATTTGTTGGCCACCTCGTCAATATGCCGGACGATGTTTTCGGAATACGAACGGTTTTTCGAGGCGTTTTCCGCCAAGGCGTCGGACGAGCGCGCCACTTCCTTCGTCGTCTCCATAATGCCCTTGATCAACTGCCGCAAATTCTCCACCATGTCATTGAAGGAACGAGACAGCTTCCCGATCTCATCGTTCGATTTGATTTCCAATTTTTCAAGCGACAAATCCCCTTCGGATATCCGGTCAGCCATTTTGACGACGGAACCCAACGGTTGCATGACCCGCCGGATGACCAAGAATATCAAGGAGATGATCACGAGAACGGCAAGGAGACTGACAATTAATTGTTTGATCACGGCTTTGTTGATCTCGGATTTAATGTAATTGGCCGAATAATCGATGCCCAAAAGGCCGACGGTCTTGCCGGCGCTGTCTTTTACGGGCGTGAAAACCGTGCGCCACGTACCGTACGGGTCTTTAAAAATGTCCGTGACGACCGGTTTGCCGGTCTTCATCGCTTTTTTGGCGGCTTTGATATGGACGTCGGCCAAATTGTCGAACTTTTTGCCGGCGTGATAAATCGAGTTTAAGTTTTTCGTGTAAGCGATCGGAACGACGCTGTTGTCATCGTTAACGACGCTGTTGTCATCGTTGGCCTTCCAGACGTAACTCCAGCTCATCACTTTTTGTTGTTTCATAATGTCGTCCAACACTTTTTGGACGTTTTTGAAGTTTTCATCTTTCTCGTTCGTGATCGCTTCGATCTGATCGGCAACGGAGCCGTCGAGCGAATAGGCGGTCAAAATGCCGACGCTTTCCAGCTCTTTTTTCAGGTCATTCGACATGGTCGCCTTTAAACTGGAGATGCTGGTCAAAATGACAAACACAAAACCGAGCAAAACGACGGGCAAAGCGATCAAAGCGATTTTGTTTTTTAAGGAAATGTCCTTAAACTTGGCTATGTTAAACTTTTTCATCGTCATCCCTCTTTCTTAACTGATGGCTTCCGTCGTCCTTTCGGCGACATCCACGTCTTCATCGGATTTCCATTGCCTTTCAAACCGTTCGAGTTCTTCCGGCGTCGGTTTGAAAATCAACGAGGCAAGCAAAATGACGATGCCCGAGACGACTACCCCGGAAATGCCGGGCAACTTCCACAGTTCAACCATTAACCCCCAGAGGCCATCCGAATCGGTCTTGGGAGCCGGCACGCCATAAATGCTTGTGACGATGTAGTAGATCAAACCCGCACTGACGCTCAGCCAGACCGCTTTCGTGCTGATTCGTTTAACAAACGGGCCGAGGACGAGCGGCCAGAAAATGGTGACGAAAATGATGTCCCACGCCAGATAAGCGAGGTCGATCACCTTCTGGAAGGCGAGCGACAAAATGAGGCCGATCGCCGCGCTGATCGCGATCATCAGGCGGGAGACGAACAACAACGTTTTTTGCTCCGGCTTGCGATTGATAAAGTCCATATAAATGTTTTTCGTCCAAATTCCGGCCGAGGCGAGATAACAAGCCGACAGCGTGGACATCCCCATGGCGCCGAGGGCCGTCAGGAAAATGCCGGCGATGATCGGCGGGAAGTGGCCTTGGGCAAATTGCAACATCAACATCTCGGGATTGGCCGCATGGGGGAACAAGGTTTTGAACGCTTCGCCCAGGACACCCGGCATCCAGCTGATCGCGATGACGACCGTTCCGGCAATCAGCATGCTTTTATAAGCGACCTTCGGATTTTTCGCCGCTGCGACGCGCTGGCCGAGGTCGGCCGCCGGAATGTCGCCCAAAGCGAGCACCAGGTACAGCGACCAGAACTCATAGCCGCCGCGATGGACGAGCTTATGGATATCCCACCAATCCGAATGGAACGTTAAATCGTGATATTGGAACAACACGACGCCGACGATGCCCAAAATGCCGACGAGCGCGAGCAACCCTTGCACGACTTCGGTGTAAGCGACCGCCCACAGGCCGCCGATGACGGAATACACCGCGGTGAGCAAAACGAACAAAATGGCTGCCGGCACAAAATCGAGATGAAAAATGGTTTGGATGATGTAAGTGCCGCCGACGGTCAGCGCCCCGGCATTGAAAAAGCCAAAGGCGATGCCCATGACGACGCCGGTATAGGCGCCAAGTTTTTTGCTGGCAAAACGCAAGCCGTAGTAATCGGCGATCGTCCAGCCCTTCAGCCGGCGGAGCGGCTTCGTCCAAATGAGCGCCCCCAGTACCATGCATGTGCCGAGCCCGGCCATCGTCGCCGTTCCCTCAAATCCGCCGGTCGTATACCCCGTCCCGACGGCCGCAAAGAAAAACGGCGCGGCGAGGAGCGCGGCGATCAAGCTCCCGGTCACGACGGGAAGCGGCATGCTCCAGCCGGCGACAATCAAGTCCTCCGCCTTCTCCACTCTTTGGTAGCCTTTAAAGCCGATGTAATAGATAAAACACAAATAGAGAACAAAAATGGCAATAACCGTGACCAAGGACAGTCCCTCCCGTCTGACATGCCGTCCATCCGAATTAACCGTTCATGACGATGCCGCCGTTGGGCGTGAGCACTTGACCCGTATAAAAATCGCTGTCCGGTCCCGCTAGAAAAGCAACGGTTTTGGCGATTTCCCACGGTTCTGCCAATCGCTTCAACGGGTATTTTTTCGCCTCTTCCGCCTCGTAATCGGGGCCGAAATGTTTCAGCAGAGCCGTGCGCGTCCCGCTCGGCGCCACCGCGTTCACCAAAATGCGCGGCGCCCATTCGCGGGCGAGCGATTTGGTCAAGGCGATGATGCCGCCTTTTGCAGCCGAATAATGCGCGTACGACTCACACCCGAGCTGGCCGAGGTCCGAGGCGATGTTAATGATTTTTCCCCCTCCGTTTTTTTCCATGATCTTGATCGCTTCCCGGCAATTATAGAAAGTCCCGTACAGATGAACTTTGATCATGCGGTCCCACATTTCATCGGTCATTTCGGTAATGCGGGCCGGTTGCGCGATGCCCGCGTTATTAACGAGGATATCGACCTTGCCGACCGTGTTTTTGATATGGGCGTACAACGCTTGAACCTGACCGGAATCCGAAACGTCGCTTGGGTAGGCGTCGGCCGACCACCCTTGCTTCAGAAGTTCATTTTTGAAACGCTCGGCCTCTTCGCGATGGATATCATTAATGACGACGTGGGCGCCGAGCCGCGCGAGCTCTTCCGCGATCGCTCGACCGATGCCGCTCGCCGCCCCGGTCACGACGGCACACTTATCTTTTAGAATCATCTGGATGCTCCTTTCCGACCCAAAGTCCACACAACCCTAATATCGGCATTTTGTTTCTTCAAATGAAGGAAACGAAGGGGGCTCAATGAAGATCGGTACGATTTGACCGGGTCTTTCGTATTAGTGCGTCCCGTCAAAGCCAACCTTTTGGCTGTGTGAGGCGGAAACGGCAGCTTGCAGCACCACGGAAGGGATGCCTGTCCGCATACCAATAGGAAAGATCACGGTGTGCGGCGATCCCTTTCATCGGTGATGAGCACCTTATGGGCATAAAAGTGAACGGCCTCAAGAGGTTTAAAAGCATCGAAAACGGAAAGGCGGCAGATGGTGGCGGAAACGCGGGGAGCGGAACGGCCTGAAACGCTGCCATCCTCGGCGCATTTGCCGCAGCAATGGCACAGCGCCGATAACAATAAAAAACGGCTCCTCCCTCTAAGGTCGGGAGGAACCGCGCGATCGCGACCGTTTTTTGACAGCAAATGTTCGGCTTTACATTTCTCTATCATTTTCGAAGCAATCGCCCATCTGGGGCGTGATCACAGGGATCGGCCGCGTTGGGCGCTTGAACGGCTCTTTTTCGGCTCAGACGGAAAAATGCGCCGTCCGTTGACAAGCCTCGATGATTCATCATCGGCAATGTCCGGCCTGCTCTGAGCATGAAACCTGTAAAAGACGGTCATTTCGCTTCCGGGCCGAATTTCCCATCGCGGAAATCTTGGAAGGCCTGTCTGATCTCTTCCATGGTATTCATGACGAACGGCCCGTAAGCCACCACGTCCTCCTTGATCGGTTTTCCCGAATAGACAAGGATCTTCGCCCGGGTATTGGCCTTTATAAACAATTCGCTGTCGGTGTCGTCCGATCCGTCTTCCTTATAGGTCAGCAATGCCGCGTCGGTCTTCATCAAAGCGACGCGCTGGCGGCCCAGTTCCAGTTCGCCGGAGAGGACGTAAGCGAACGCGTTATGGCTTTCCGGCAGGCGATGGATAAAGGTCGCGCCTTTGGACAGAGAAATTTCCGCCATCGTAAACGGAACGAGCGCTTGCAACGGGCCTTGGACGCCGGCCAGATTTCCGGCATAAACCCGCAGCGATCCCCCTTCAAAAGACACGACGGGGACATTTTCGACAAAGATGTCTTGATAAGACAGCGGACTCTTTTTCAAGGCTTTGGGAAGATTCACCCACAATTGCAGCGTATGAATGAGATCGTCATCGACCGCTTCCTCCGCGTGCCTGGCCGCCCATCCCGCGTTCATGTACTGGACGTCGCCCGCTTCCAAGATCGAGCGGCCGCCGCCATTGTCAATGTGCTCCAGCCGGCCGTCGATGACGTAGGTGACGGTCTGAAAACCGCGGTGGGGATGATCGGGGAACGTCCCGCGTTTAAACCAATCCTCCGCCATCAAAATAAAGGGATCAAAATCCCGCCAACGGTCCGGAGGCAAGACGAAGCCTTGCTGAACATGGGGATAACCGTTGTTGACGTATTTCACTCGCCAGTGGTCTCTCACTTCTCTATGGAAAACCGAGCAGTTTTCTTTAAGTTCCATATCCTGACTCCCCTTTGCCCGTTTTTGTTTCAGGGACTTTGCCAACGAATAGCAACCGTCTGACGAAGGCGTGAATGGCATGGCCCGCTGTCCATTCGTATGAATCTAGCCGCGACGGCCGGAATGGGCTCTTCATTCATCCTCTGCCGCATCGCATCGATATGACGAGAGGACGCGCCATGCCCAGCTCTTCCATTTCTTTATCATTATGCTACAAAAGTTCTATTATAAGAAGTAGTTACATGAAAGATAGGAAGTATATAAAAAGATACTATTGGACTGGAGGCGATGTTCATGCAGAAAAATCCGGAGCAATGCCAAGTCGTGGTCGCTTTGGACATGATCGTCGGAAAGTGGAAACCGATGATTTTGCTTTATCTGATGAACGAAGGCACGAAGCGGTTCAGCGAGCTGAAGCGTTTGTTGCCCGACATTACCCCGCGCATGCTGACGTTGCAGCTTCGCGAGTTGGAAGCCCATGACATCATCGAACGAAAGGTATATCCCGAAGTGCCGCCAAGAGTCGAATACAGCATGACCGAGTACGGAAGAACGCTGGAACCCATATTAGAAGCGATGCATGAATGGGGAAAGGCCCATTTGGAGCACATGAAAGCGAAACATGCCCGGCAATCGGAAGGCGTTGCCGACCCGTCCGGAAAAAGCGGCCGTTGATGAAAAAGCCCGTACGAAAAATGCCGACCAAAACCGCGGACGCGTCAAGATAAGAACATTTAGCCCGGAAAACCATGATGGGATTCATCGCCCGCCGACCGGACTTCCGAAGGCGTTGTAAAAAAACATAAAAAACCCCGACGATGCCGGGCGAAGGAAGCGCCATCTGGCATTCCGGGGTTCTGCGGTTGTTCAAAGGCCGCTGGGCAAAAGGCGGTGATATCCGCTTGGTTGGGAACGCCGCAAGCCCGGCAGCGGATCGTTTCAATGGAACGAAAGGAATTATAGACATGCCTGTAACGGCCGGTTAAACGGCCGTTTAATATTTATAATCTGAAAATCTGAACGACAAAGCGCAAGTCTTCGGCGAGTTTCGCCAAATTGTCGGCGCTCGCCTTCATTTCCTGGGCGATGCTGCTCGTTTCCTCAACCGAAGCGGCTGTCTGCTCAATACCGGCGGAAGATGATTCGGCCACCGAAGCGATGCTTTCGATCGATTGCGCCACTTTTTTGCCGTTTTCATTCATTTCTGACAGGCTTTCGGTCATGGCCTTGATGTTTCCGACCATGTCATCGATGCGTTTTTTGATCGTTTCAAAGGCAACGCCGGTTTCTTTCATTTGGCTCATGCCGAGATCGACTTGGGCATGGCCGGTTTGCAGCGATTCGCTGACGGCTTTCGATTCTTTTTGAATCCCAACGACAATCCCGCTGATTTCGGCCACCGATTTGGAAACTTCATCGGATAGTTTGCGGATTTCATCGGCGACGACGGCGAACCCTTTGCCGTGTTCTCCCGCCCGCGCCGCTTCAATCGCCGCGTTTAAAGCCAACAAATTCGTCTGCTCGGCAATTTCGCGAATGACCTGCCCAAGCTTCGAAATTTGTCGAGACTGTTCCTCCAGCGCTCCGACTCTGGCCACGGCTTCTTTGACCACATTATAAATCGCTTTGGTCTGTGACAAGGAGCGGTCGATCAACTCGGCGCCTTTCTCGGTGATGGCCATGATTTCTTCGGATGACGCGCGCATCGTTTCGCCATTTTTCGACTCATGGTCAACCCTGTCCATAAAGCGGGAGACAAACCCGGCGGCCTCTGTCGTCGAATTGGCCTGCTTTTCGGCGCCGGATGTCAGCTCCTGCATCGTGGCGGCGATTTGCTGGCTGGCTGCGCTGACCTCTTCGACGGATGCCGCAAGCTCCTCGCTGTTTTGCGCCAATCTTTCGGACGCATCGCCGATTTCTTTGATGATGTTTCGCAAAGCGCCGCTCATCGTGTTCATGGAAGACGCCAAAGCGCCGATTTCGTCTTTGCCGTCATAATCGATCGGCTTGACCGTCAAATTGCCGCTCGTGATTTCATCGACCAGGCCGACCACCGCTTTAAAAGCTTTTTGAACGGAACGGTTGACGAAATAGATGATGACGCTGCCCAAAATCGCACAGATCAGCACCGCGAAAACCAATAATATGGCGGTATTCGCGAAGCTTTTCTTCGCGACGTGGCCGGCCGTACCCATTTCTTTATTTAACGATTGCCGCAATTTTTCCAGCAAGTCCACCGTCTGGGTTCTCAATTGTTCGGTATTTTGCCGATACCCCATCGCTTTGGACTCATCGCCGTTTTTAACCGCCGTAACGATTTCGGATAAAAACAAATCGTTCACCGTTTTATGGTTACGGATGACGGTCTTAAATACCCCTTTTTGTTGTTTGGTTTTCAAGGCCGGTTGGACCTTTTTGGCCATATCATTGAACTGCTTTTGGAGATCTTGGAATTCCTTAATTTTTGACGGATCTCTGTCATTCAAGTAATCGGCGATCCGAATATCTTGGGCGCGAAAGAGGGAAGCCATTTCGGTGATATCAACCGCGTATTGGCTTTGGCGATCAAAAGCGTCGAGCTTTTGTTGTCCGATGTGCAAAAAGATGTAGATGACGGCGGTCGCGATGACAAACAAAAAAATCGTCACACCAAAAGATAGGCCGTACTTCATGCCTAATTTCATATTTTTCAAGCGGAATTTTTCCCACATAACGCAATCCCCTTTACCAACGAATCGTCTTATTGTTTTAGAAATGCATTTCCTTGAAGATGAGAGAACGAGATGAGCGGGAAGATAAAAAAATGCGTCAATAGGTCAGCCGAATCATTCTTTCCATACTCATTTATCGGCACAATCTCCTAGTTTTACAAGTGGGAGAATAGTAAAATCTTCTCATTAAAATTAAAACATATATTAAGAATGTAAAAATGAGTCTTAAAATATTAGGCCAAAGTCTAAACCGATTTCACGGATTCAGAAATCCCTGCACATCCTTCATCATCTTAATTCTATTTATGAAAACTAGCAGTGGCTTTTATCTCTCTCATCTGCGCGTCGTCCGCAAGTTGAAACTAAAATAGAGAGCGCGGACAGCAAAAGCGGCGGATTCCTTGAGCAACCGCTATTTTAAAAAATCAAACTCAAGCCCTAAATGGACTTCTTTAGCCTTCTGATATGTGACCCAAGCGGCCGCTAAATCTTGAAAAGCCAATTCCACAGCCCCATAAACCGTTATCTCCGCTGGATCGGTTCGGCCTTGATGTTTGCCGTTAAGTATTTCCCCGATTTCGGCAGCGATCGATTCCGCATCCAGGCCGACGCCCCCGATCGCCCCCATATCGACGGCGAGTTCCCGACTATCGCAAACAAACAACGCCTGGCGGATCACCTCAGCGGAAACCTCGCTTTTTCCGGGTTCATCGGGCCCGATCGTTGTAATATGCGTCCCGGGTTTTATCATGTCAGGGAAAATAAAGGGAGCCCGTGACCATGTGGCGGTGATGATGATCTTAGAATTTGCGAGCGAGTCTTCTAATGTTTGGGCCGCCGTTATCGGAAGCCCTAATTCTTGTTCCAGCCTCTTTGAAAAACGATGCGCCTGCTCCACATCCACGTCATACACCCATACTCTTTTGATGCGACGAAAATACAATAAAGATTTTTATTGTAATTCTCCCTGAACACCCGCCCCGACAATCGTAACGGTATCGGCATTTTGAGCGGCCAGCAAATGCGTCCCTAAGGCGCCGGATAACCCCGTACGAACCGCCGTGATATACGTCGAATCCATCATCGCCAACAGTTCGCCGGTATTTAGGTCATGCAGATGAATGATACCTTTTATTGCCGGCTGTTGACCCGGATGCTTGGCGTGAACCTTTACGGAATAGGCCGGAATCTCCTGAAGCTTTCCCGGAAACAGCACGACCACGCTGCTGTTTGGGCTTTGGGGTAGAGCACAGAGAAACCGTTCGACCGGTACGGAAGATTTCGACAAGGAATAGGCTTGAAATCCCTTTTTTATCCACGGCAATAATTGAGGAATCTCCAGCAGCTTTTTAACATCAGAATTCGATAAAAGCAGCGTTCCCATTTCAATCATTCTCCCTCTATAATTGTTGGGCCAATGAAACGGTTTCATATATATTTCTTCACGGTTTATAGAACGTGATTTCCCAACCCCTTTTTATAATTCTTTGTCATCAACAGCGATCCTCCGGGGCGAAGCCGGCTTCCTTAGTGCGATCGGGCGCACGAATGTCTAATAAAACGCAATTTCCCCTTATGATAGAATAATCTAAACGAATGTTTAAATAAGCAAGGAGGCGGAGGAATAAGATGGAGTTTCGTTCGGTGAAAGGCTCTGACTACTATGTCATCTCCCCGCTCATCAATGCGTGGTGGGGCGGTAGACAAATGTCTGATAAGTTGCCCAAATTATTCTTCGACCATTTTCAAAATACAAGTTTCATTGCCGAACAAGATGGAAAAATCATTGGATTTTTGATCGGTTTTCTATCACAAACGCATCCGGAAGAAGCATACATACACTTTGTCGGGGTTCATCCCGACTATAGGAAATGCGGGGTGGGAAGACAACTTTACCATAAATTTTTTGATATCGTTAAAAAGAACGGGCGGCATATCGTCCGTTGCGTCACTTCACCAGTGAACAAAACTTCCATTGCCTTTCATACGAGAATGGGATTTGCCATCGAAAAAAACGGAGATAAAGAAGTGGACGGCATCTCCGTATATACGGATTATGATGGACCCCATCAAGATAGGGTTTTATTTGTGAAGGAATTAGAGGCATGAGGGGCCCGTCCGACGAACGTTCGGCGGAAGCCGAACAGCGCTCACAAAAAAGACCGAATCCCATTGGGTCTTTTTTTGCAATCTAAACCTTTAACAGCGCCTTTTCAAAAAAAGAACCCGAAATCCGTTTTTGGATTTCGGGTTCACTGTCATTCATATTTCATTCGCGACATTCCCACGATGATGAACAGGGCGGCAAAACCTAACAGAACGGCGGCCGGCATGGCGATGTCCGCGAGCGACCCGCCGCGGGCGATGAGTTCGGTAAAACCGTCCATGGCCCATTTTTGCGGGACGAATTGGGCGATTTTTTGCATGATGTTCGGAACGACATCCAACGGCCAATAGACGCCGCCGAGCATGCTGGTGGATACAACGATGAGGTTGCCGAGCGCCGCTTGCTGCTCCGTCGTTTTGACAAAGCCTGCGATGAAGAGGCCGAGACCGACGACGGCGAGCAACACCGCGGAAACGAACGCCATCAAGGCGGCGGGATTCCCCCAATGAACGCCGAACAAGAGCGATGAAGAAAGCATCAAGACGGCGAACTGCACCCAACCGATGAGGAAAAACGACAGAAAATAACCGGCCAAAATTTGAAAGCGGCTCGAAGGCGTCGCCATGATTCGGTACCAAACGCCCGACCTTTTGGCTTCAAGAAGAGCTCCCGTGACCGAGATCATTTCGATCATGACAAACATGATCGAAAACCCTGCGGCTCTTGCCGAAGTATTATCCATTTCCAATTGATTTTTATGTTTAAAAATCGCTTCCACGCGGACCTTTTGCGCCGATGCGCGGACATCGTGATCAATCCTTTGGTATAAGCTCTGCCAATCGTCCGGCGATTGTGGCCTTTCGCCTTGCAAGGCCGCGGTCGCGATGATATGCATTTGATCGACGCCATGATTAAGCGCTTGTTTGATGGCCATGGCGCCGGAAAATTCCGAGCCGTGTTGAAAGGTGACCTTCGGCTTGTTGCCCTCCAACAATTGCTTTTGAAAGCCCTTATCCACCATGATCAAGCCGGAAACTTTTTTCTCGCGAAACCATTGTTTGGCTTGTGTGGGTGAAACCTTCTTCAATTGGAAGAGGGGATTCTTTTGCATGTCTTTTTCATACCGTGCAGACAGAAAGGAATGGTCTTCATCCACCCAGGCGACCATCGGCTTGGGGCTGTAGCCGCTTAAAAGACTCCCAAACAGAAACGTAAAAAGCAAGGGCATGGCGAACATGAAGAGATAGTTTTGCGGTTTTTTTAAGACGCGCAGCCATTCGAATGCGCAGAGATCCCAAATCCGTTTCATTCTTCTTCCTCCTATCTGGCCTGCAGGCGCCAAGTCCCGATCGTCACGGCCGCGGCGCCGATTCCCGCCAGCACACCGATCGGCAGCGCCAACGCCGACCAAGCGGTGCCGCCCATGATGTCAACCAAACTCGTCAGCGCCCAAGTATTGGGAGCGATATGTGCGATTTGGCGCAGCATGTCCGGAAACAGCGTCAGCGGCACCATGGAACCGCCGAGCAAAGCTAGGATTTGCACCCCTATGCCTCCCACCACGTCGGCGGTTTTCTCGGTATGAATCACCGAGGCGATGAACATGGAAAGACCGCTGACGGCAATGGCAAAAGCGGCGCCGACGCTTAGGGTCTGCAGCGCGTTGTCACCCCAATTGACACCGAATAAGAAGCGGGTGGCGAGCATAAAGATGAGAAATTGCGCAACGGCGAAATAAAGCGTTCCTAAAAATTTTCCAATCAAAATGCTGATTTTTTCCGTCGGCGTACTGAACAATCTCGCTAAGGTCTGGGTCTCCCGTTCATGGATGAAGGACTTCGCTCCGTTCATCATGTTGAAAAGCAGAAACATGGCGGCCATCGCGGCGGCATAATATTGCATCCCGGAAACCGGTTTTTGGCCGACGGACTTTTCCTCGACCGCATGCCATTGTTGCTGCGCCGCCTGTTTTAATTCATCCGCCACCTCTTGAGATAAACCGGCCATTTGTTCCGGCCCGGAATCCACAGCGACGGATAGCACCGTTTTCGTCGAAACGGCGGTCGTCTCCGCGCGGTCCATGAAGGTTTGCGAAAGTGTTTGGAGAATATCCGACTGCAGCGATTTACCGGGATCGGCCAATATCGTTAGCCCTTTGAGCTTGCCGTTGTTTAAATCCCGGCTCCACCCATTGGGAAAAACGATCGCGGCATCGATGGAGCCCTCGCGAATGTGTTCCTCCAGCGCTTCCCGCGAATCGGCCATTTTTATGTGGATATAAGGCTTTAAATCCCGGCTCTGCAAAACATCGCGGATGAACTGCCGGGCCAAAGGATCGTCGTCTTTCCACACAATCCCCAGATTCGTTTTCGGAAACACCGTGGCATCCTCGCCCATGACCCCGCCCAATGCGGACCCCAAAATGAAGGTTAAAATCAACGGCATCAATATCATGAGCATAAAACCGCGGCGATCTTTAAAACGGATCATGAAATCCTTCCAGGCGATCGTCAAGCATTTCATCGGTCATCCCCCCTAGTCCCGCAAAGAGCGCCCGGTCAATTGCAAAAACAACGCTTCCAGGTTCGGTTCTTTGACATTTAAAGAAAGCAGCTGGACGCGGTGTTCGAGAGATAAAGCGACGATTTGGCTCAACGCGGCATCGGCGCGCGTGGCGAACACCTCGATCCGGTCCTCCTCAACGATTTTCACATTGGCGACCGCTTCCATCGTCTTTAAACGTTGGATAAAACGCTCCTTGATGGGATCGACTTTCAGCTGAATGACCGTTCCCCCGGCCAAACGGTTGCACAGTTCGGTCTTCGTTCCCAAGGCGATCACTTCGCCGTGATCGATAATGGCGATCCGCTCGCAGAGAAATTCGACTTCTTCCATGTAGTGGGACGTATAGATCACGGTCATGCCTTGTTCATTGAGCCTTTTCACGGTTTCTAAAATATGGTTTCGGGATTGCGGATCAATCCCCACGGTCGGCTCATCCATGATGAGGAGTTCGGGATCGTGCATCAAGGCGGCGCCGATGTTGATGCGCCGCTTCATGCCGCCGGAAAACGTTTCGATTTTATCGTTCGCCCGATCGGACAGGCCGACATCCGCCAACACCCGGTCGGCTTTCGCCTTGGCTTCGCGGCCTTTAAGACCGTACATTTTGCCCCAAAAGACGAGGTTTTCTTTGGCCGTCATCGTAGGATACAAGGCGATATCCTGCGGAACAATCCCGATTTTCCTTTTGACGGCCATGGGATCTTTTTTAATCGAAAGGCCGTTGACTCGAACATCCCCGCCATCGATCTTTAACAACCCGCAGATCATGGAAATCGTCGTCGATTTGCCCGCGCCGTTCGGTCCGAGCAATCCAAAGGCTTCTCCTTTATCCACGGAAAACGACACGCCTTTAACGACAGGCTTGCCGCCGAAACTTTTTTTAAGTTCGATCACTTGCAGCATGTCACACCCTCCTGCTCTCATTTGCTTAACTCACGGTTAATTTTATAGGGCGGCGAAGCCGTTGCCATCTGCGCTCCGATAGAACTTTTTTAAAAAGAAACATGACTTTTGGCAGTCGCTTCAAAACGTCGCTCTGCCAAAAGTCATGTGTCAAAAGTGGTGATCCCGTAACGGACAGCAAAAATGGCGGCTTGGGTGCGGTCCCTCAATTCAAGTTTGCTAATGATATTCGACACGTGATTTTTTACCGTTCCCTCGGTAATCACCAGCTCTTCGGCGATTTCTTTATTGCTTAATCCGCGGCCCAACAGCCGCAAGACATGAAGCTCCCTCTCCGTCAGCGCATCCAACTGGTTTGGAATAGCCAGGGCCTGCTCGTTTTCATCCAGCCGTTTCGTTATCCGCAACTCGGCCAACACTTGGCGGGTCAAGTCTTGCGGCAACACGACGCCGCCCGCATGAACGGTCATGATCGCTTGGACGATGGCATCGGTCGGCATGTCTTTCAGCAAATAGCCGGACGCTCCTTCGTTTAAAGCAGCAAAGATCAATTCGCTGTCTCTGAACGTGGTCAACATCAACACTTTGATATCGGGCAAATGGGTATGGATGAGGCGCGTGCCTTCGACCCCGTTGACGCCCGGCATGCGAATGTCCATGAGCACGAGATCCGGACGAAGGCGCGCGGCCTTCTCAAAGGCTTCCTGGCCGTCCGATGCCGTGGCGACGACCTCAATATCGTCCTTTAAATTCAACAAACTCGCCAAGCCGTCGCGCATTAACGGCTGATCATCGACGATCATGATCCGGATCATAGAGTCCCTCCCGTTTCCCATTGCGGCCGTTTAAGCGGTAATTCAGCCATAATCGTAAAGCCTTTATTCGGCTCGCTTTCCACCCGCAATTTGCCGCCATGTTCAGCGACGCGTTCCCTCATGTTCATCAAACCAAAACCGGGTTTGACAGCGTGGCCCCCTTTTCCGTTATCGCCGATTCGACAGACGATTTGCTTTTCGCCAAACGTTAAATCAACGCGACAGCGGGTGGCTTTCCCGTGCCGGACTGCATTGGTCAAGGCCTCTTGGATCACACGCTGGATGGTCTGCCTGACGCCGGGCGAAACGAACGCCGCATCGCCCTCAATATTTAAAACCGTCTCAATATGGGTCCTTTCGGAGAATTCCCTGAGAAGCCTTTCTATCATTTCTTGACAGGTCACCGGTTCCGGTTCATCGGCGCGCAAAGTGTAGACAGACCGCCGAATTTCTTGCAGCGTTTCCCGAGCAATCGTTTCACAAGTCTCAATGGTCTTGCCGCTTTCCGCTTTTTTCTGAAAAACGAGTTCCTTAGCGAGCTGCAATTGGATTAATAACGCCGTCATCTTATGTCCGACGGTATCATGAATTTCCCGGGCGATCCGGTTCCTTTCTTGGATGGACGTTAAGGCTTCGACCTGTTGCACATAGACGCTTAATTGTTCATGCGCGCTTTTTAACGCTTCATGGGAAGCATTGAGCTCCTCATATTGTTGGGCCACCTTTTCACGGGCGAGCATCAATTCCCGTATCAGATACCCGACAATGCAGCCGAACAGCACAAAACAAACATTCATGACGTTTCCCAAAATATCCCAAGTATTGGTCTCAAGCCCTGTCCGAATAAGGATGGCGAACCAGACAAGGAAAAAAGCGGAAATAAAGAGGAGCAGAGTTCGTTTTTCACTCGTCTCAAAAAACAAGGTTACGCCAATGATGTTGAAGTAGATGAGATAGAGGGGGCTCTCTCCCGCCAGCAATAGACCGACGACCGACGCGGCGACAAAATCAAGCCAAATCAAGGCGATGACGAGCCGTGTGTCCTGCACGGAAACAAACAAAAAATGGTCAATCACAAACACCAACGTGCAAAGGATGAGAGCGCCTTCCTTTGCCAAAGAAAGGTTTGGGCTGATCATCAAGTAATATAGGCCGATCGCCATAATCATAAATATTCTGATATGAAGCAACATTCGCATGCCTTTTTCAGGCATGAGGCCACCCGCTTTCCGTCCAAATCGCACTGAAAAAGAAGAGCGATAAAGGCTTCGACGACCATTCAAAAATAACTTGAAGCCTACCGCCGTCCACAGGAACAAAGGGACGATCCCGTCCCATCGAACAATGCGGCCATCCTCCGTTCGGCCGTTCAAGACGATAAACGGCAACGCCTTGCCATTCAGTCGATCTTGGCTTCATTATAACGAATAAGGGCGATGAGGAAAATGCGAAAACCATTTCAAAGGCATAACCGGACCGGATCGTTCCATTTCCCCGCTTTCTTCACAAGTCCCATAGGCGTCATCATCAAGCGGAATATAAATAGGGCAGCCCCATTCCGCTGCGAGCTGCCCAAAAGTTATATGGTGGGAAAAAACCCTGTCCAATTCTATTTGACGGAAATTCGGGCGAGCGGAAGGCAACGCCTTCCAAGCACTTCCTCTTGGCTGCCTCCAAAGCAGGCAGTCTTTTTCCTTCTATTACAGCAATGACAGCTGGATGGCCCGTTAAATGGAAGTGGACCCTCCCTTATTTCTTCCTGACAAACTGGTAGGCAATCAACAGAAGAATAAACCAGACGGGCGTGACGAACAACGCAACGCGCGTATCGGAGGCAAACCCTAAAACGACAACGACAAAGACAAAGAAAGCGAGAACGACCCAGTTGATATACGGGGCAAACGGCATTTTAAACGGATTCTTTTCGGCTTCCTCCGGTTTCAATTTGCGATAGCGCATATGCGCGACCAATATGACGCCCCACACCCAAATAAAGCAAATCGTCGAGATGCTTGTGACCAAAGTGAAGACTTCATCCGGCAAGAGGTAGTTGAGCCATACGCCGATTAAAAGCACCGCCGTGGAAACCATCAAGGCCAACGCCGGAATGTTTCGGGCGTTCAAGGATTTCAGTCCATTCGGCGCCTTCCCTTCTTGGCCGAGCGCATAAAGCATGCGGCTCGTACTGAAGATCCCGCTGTTGCATGAAGAAGCCGCCGCCGTCAATACGACGAAATTGATCAGCCCCGCCGCGGACGGGATGCCGATGAGCGAGAACACTTTGACGAACGGGCTGCTCGCGGGATCCATGCCATTCCACGGATAAATCGACATGATGATCAACAAGGCGCCCACATAAAAAATGAGAATGCGGATCGGAATATTGTTAATGGCTTTTGGAATCGTCCGCTCCGGATCCAACGTTTCTCCGGCCGTGACGCCGATCAATTCAATGCCGGTGAAGGCGAAGACGGCCATCTGAAAGGCGAGGATAAACCCTGAAAACCCGTTCGGGAAAAATCCGCCGTGGCTCCACAAATTTGAAAACGTCGCACGGGTATCATGGCTTTCAAACCCGGCAAGAACCATCACCAAGCCTATAACGATCAAAGCGATGATGGTAAAAATTTTAATTAAAGCAAACCAAAATTCCATTTCCCCAAAGGCTTTGACCGTCGCCATATTGATCAGGAACAGAACAAGCACGCAAACCAAAGCGGAAAGCCATTGGGGGACCGAAGGAAACCAATATTTCACGTACACCCCGACGGCCGTGATTTCGGCGATGCCCGTGACAATCCAGCAGAACCAGTACGTCCAGCCGGTCACAAACCCGGCCCACGGTCCGATAAATGTCTCGGCAAATTCCGCGAACGAGCCCGACGTCGGTTTGTAGACCAACAATTCGCCCAAAGCGCGCATCATAAAGAAAAGCATGACGCCGACAATGAGATAGACGAGCATGATCGACGGACCCGCGAGATGGATCGATTTCCCCGATCCGAGGAACAAACCGGTGCCGATCGCCCCGCCGATCGCAATCAGCTGAATATGGCGGTTTCTCAAACCTCTCACCAAGGTTTTTTCATCCGTCTTTGGCATCCGCCTCATCACCTTCTCCTATAGTTTGGATCTATTTCATGCCCTGAAACAACATATGTTTAGGATATCACAACAAGTCCGGTATCTTAAATTCGCGGCGACTGGAAACGCTCCGTTTTATTGATGCGGCCTATCCCTCCAACACTATGAATGGCCCGCAAGCGCGACAGCCGTAGGATGTTCAACTCCAGAGGTCCCAACGGCAATGGGTCTGCACCGTGAGGGTTTGGAAAAATACCCGCGCAATGGTTCCTTTCACCTCCCGGATGGCGTTCTTCAAGAATATCAAATGCGCCATGAAACGGCGGTGATGAATCGGATTGCCATGCTCTGAGATAAGGTGCTACTGTGGTCAAGATGATCTAATGAAGACCGTTCTTCAGACTTCTTTCAGCGAGTGCGCTTTGCCAAGGTGTTCTCCCATAAATACCAGGAGCGCCTCTGGTTATTCCCTAAAACGACGTTTCTAAATGCATCCGCGGTGACACCGCTTCCATCCAATTGCTGCTTGTCATTTAGGCATCCAACACCATTCGGCTGGTCACTGTCTTATCGATGGGATTCATACAAATGAAAAGAAGCACGATGATGTATAAAAGTTTGTGTAAAGCATTTTGCTAGACCAAAAGAAAAAAGGTAGGGTATTCTCTGATTTAGCCATAACACATTCCAGAGAAAGGAGTACCCTACCTATGTCT